>Ga0307377_10000035_pt1 | contig 202034 bp, 173 predicted proteins | sample TR3MG_FD_202535 | JGI IMG/M metagenome (GOLD analysis project Ga0307377, IMG submission 202535) | Soil microbial communities from Risofladan, Vaasa, Finland - TR-3 | ecosystem: Environmental > Terrestrial > Soil > Coastal area > Acid sulfate soil | place: Finland: Risofladan, Vaasa... | reverse complement strand
TGCCGCAGCATGGCGGAACTCATGGCAGAGGTCCGCGGATACCTCATCACCCGAAACCGAAGAGCAGCCGCAAAGGGCCGCCATGCAGCCTGAAACCAATGACAGATTCATGCAAGGTTATTTAGTGGACCCCCATGGTCGTCGCAACGCGAGCCGCCCGCACCCCGCAGGCGCCTGGCCCCACAGCACTTGGGGCTGGGCGCCTCCACGACCTCAAAGCCCGGTCCTTGCTCGCCGGCTGCGGTCTGGTATCATGGATACACTAAGGATCGGGGTTGAGTATGACGATCGAGATCAGTGATGAGTTGGTCCGGGCGGCAGGGCTGAGCGAGGAGCAGTTGCGCCTCGAAATCGCCTGTCGCATCTACGCCGCGGAGCTGTGGAGTCGGCAGGAGGCCTGCAAGTTCGCCGGCCTGGACGACCTGTTCGAGTTCGACCGGGAGCTGGTCAGGCGAAAGCTGCCCACCTACACGGACAAACGCTTCGACGAAGAGAGCGAGACGCTCGAAAAGCTTCGCTCAATGCAGTCACAGCCCAACAAGAAGGGCAAAGGCTGCTGAGGCGCCATGAGTCAGGCCAGGCTGCACGCCATAGCCGACATCCATCTTGCCGCCCAGCCGCGGGTGGCCGACGACTTGTGCGCCTTCTACGGTGCCGTGGTCGGCCTGGAGTGGGTTGAAAGCGACGAACACCCCGGTCATCTGTGCTTTCAGACCGAGCAGTTGCAGATGCGGTTCGAGCTGGACGACTCGGCCACGGCCCATCTAGCCGCCCGACGGGCCACCATCATCGTGCCCAGCCTCGAGCAACTCCGCCGCCAGCTCGACGAGCGCCAGATCCCATACGAGGATTACCGCGGGCTCGACTTCAGCGAGCAGCGCGTCTACGTCGCCGACCCCGCCGGCCATCGCATTGAGTTCAAGCAGGTCTGGCCCTTCTGAGAGTTGCCCCCATCATCGTTTCGCCACAGGTGTCCGGCTTCAGCCCCTGACGGCGATCTCAGCCGGCGCCTGCTGCTGCCCCACGCCCGCACGCTCGCCGCGGGCTATGCGGGCCACCCGATTGCCCAGAAGGCACGTCACCTCGTAGGGCACGGTGTCCATCATCCGCGCCAGGGCCTCGACGCTGTTGGGCCTGTCAGGCTTCTCGTCGATGATGATCACCTCGTCGCCCACGCGAGGTGCCGAGCCGGCCGCCTCCAGATCGGTCAAATCCAGCACCGTCTGGTCCATGCTGATCAGCCCCACCACCGGCGCGTATGCCCCAGCCACGCCCATGCACGCACGATTGCTCAGAACTCGCAGATACCCGTCGTTGTAGCCGATGGGCACCACGCCAAGCAGCGACTCGCGCTGCGTGCGAAACGTGCACCCGTATCCCACAGCCTGCCCAGGCGGCACACGCTTGGTAAGCACCAAGTGCGACACCAGCCGCAGCGCCGCCCGCAACGGTAGGGGGGCCTGGGCCTGTTGGCTCGCCAGGTGGCCGTATAGGCTCAGCCCGGGCCGAACCATGTCGAACCGAGATTCGGGCATGAAAAGGGCCGCGCTGCTGTTGGCTGCATGGCACAGCGGCACCGAGACGCCGCCGCCCCGCAGCGCGTCGACCAACTGCCGGAACTGGCTCAACTGCGCGCGGGCAAAGCTGCGGTCCTCCTGGTCGGCCGTCGCCAGATGCGTGTACACCCCCTCCAACTCGATGTTGGGCAGGCACGCGACCTTGGGAATCAGGTCGAGCGCGGTCGCCGGCGCGATGCCCATGCGACCCATGCCGGTATCGACCTTCACGTGGAAGCGGACATGTTTCCTCTGACGACCGGCTGCCTCGTCCAGATCGCGGGCACCGTAGCCGTCGACGATGGTCACCGTCAGGTCGTAGCGGACGGCCGCCTCGATCCGCTCGGCCCGCTCAGCGGCTGAGGGTGCGGCAAAGACCGGTCCCACACACAGGATGGGCCGCCGCCAGCCGAGCCCCCGCAGCTCGATGGCCTCGCCGATGGTGGCGACGGCCGCCATGTCCACCCCCGCACGATCCAGAGCCGGCGCCACCACCCCGACACCGTGACCGTAGGCGTTGGCCTTGATGGCTGCACAGATGCGGATGTGCGCGCCGCAGTGCCGGCGGATCAGCCCAACGTTGTGCTCGATGGCGTCGGTATCGATCTCAGCGATCAGATCGCGGTGCATGCGAGCAATCTACCATCTACGGGCGTGGCCACACAAGGTTGGCTGCGTGCCATAGCGGGCAGAGGGTGCGAGATGCGCAGCTTTTGCGCGATCAGCCGACGATCGGTCGTGCCCGCGCCGATGGCAGACGCGGTCTACGGGCCGCTGAATGCCTCGGCGAGGATGGCGAAGTCGACCACGTCCACATCGCCGTCGCCGTCGAGGTCGGCAATGTGTCGCGTCTCCGGCGGCTCGGTGGGTGTGTACCCCTCCGACGTGGTCAAGGCCAGGCGGTCGATCCGGGCCCCGTCCTCGCACACCCACAGGTCCACGGTATACAGGCCCGGTACGGACACATCGATGACCGGCCGGCCCGCGCCGCCGCTCTGGCTCAGCCAATCGAATCCGTTGCCGACCGGCAGGCTGGCCGCATCGGACGCCATGGTGCTGATCGGCACCCCGTCCAGCCCGTAGTGCACGGTGTCGGCGGCCGTGTCGTCGGCCCCGCCTTGCAGCCACAGGAAGTACTGCCCCGCCTCGAAGAACCACACCGGGTAGGTCAGACGCGGGGAATCCGATTCTATGGATCCCGAAGTGTAGATTGCCAAGCCGCCATCGGGAAGCGCCTGCACGTATCCGTCGCCGGCCGCACCACCTCCGGTCTGCTCGACCCATCCCCAACCCTCGGCCGTGCCGCTGCCGTCGGTGTTGGTGCCGTAGTGCTCAGCCTCCAGAACCGTCAGTCGAATCGGTCCGGTCATGTCGGCAACCATGATGGCCGCATCGTCGGCGTCCACGTCGCCGTCGCCGTCGAGGTCGGGGTTGCTCTGGACGATGAATGCATCGTCGAAGACATCCAGCCCCATGACCGCATTGGCGGTGTCGATCACGATCCGCTCGAAGTAGCCGGGCCCGTCCACCTCGCGAAACAGCGACAGCGACGGGACCAGGCAGTTCATACCGAACACCCCGTCGAGTCCCGCCACGTCGATTACCAACAGCTCGATATCCTCAAAGACCAGCTCGAGCCCCTCCAGCGTCGGCACGCGTACCTGGTCGACCAGGTAGCCCGGAACGACCGCCGTACCGCCGATGCCGCCCACCTCGGTGCTGAAGTCGTAGTCGTTTGCGTCGAGGATGTCATCCAGGCTGGTGTACTGTGTCAGGCCGATCGCATTGGCCTGGGCGATGGAGATGAAGCTTGCCGAGGCACCCGTATCCAACAGCCACGTGCCCACCGAACTGTTGCCGCCGTGTCGCACCACGATGTTTGGGATGACGGGGTTGTCGGCCGACGAGGGGAATGTCTCGCCGGGCGGCGGCTCGTCCGGCAGGAAGTTGACCAGCCGCAGCGCCACGTGGGCATTGAGTTGGTCGGTCGGGATATTCGGGTCGCCGTGCGGCAGCAGATACGTCCGCAGTCGGTCGAGTTCGGCGATCGGCGTCGGATCGATGTCCATCACGCGCTGGCTGATAACCGGCATGCCGACAATGTTGATGGGATCCCATTCTTCGAGTTCGTCAATGATCCGGCGGGCCCACAGGTTGAACTCGCCGTAATCGTCGAAGTCCGATTCGGTCACATCCTCGGGTACGGTCCACAGTGATCCGTTGATCAGTTTGATCGTGAAGGGGCGCGTGACGTCGCCTTCCTCCGTGCCGGCGATGCCGGTCTCGGTGTAATATCCCTCAAAGTCGGCCCAGCCGATGCCGAACGCATCGACGATGACCTTACTCAGGACAACCCCGGAAGACCCCGTGTCGACGAAGAACTCTACGGCGACGTCCTCCGACCCGAACGGCAGAATATCGTTACCGTCCTTGATAAGCCCGTACAGCTCGGGCTGATCCCATGCGGCCGTGCAGACGTCCGGCAGGACGACCTCCAGGCCCGCCGTGGCGACCGAAGGCACCAGTACTACCGTTACCAAAGCCCATTTGGCCACGTGTTGCACAACCCGCATCCTTCCCCCCAACGCACCTCATCCAATAGTATGGCGCGCCACCGCCCGGCTCAACAAGTGGGTGTTGGACCGCGTCGCAGCAGGTATCCGCAACGGCAGGAGCGGTGCATCGTTGCTGTCTGCCGTTTTCGCGCCGCCCGCTGGCGGTGGGACGCGGTTATACGGACGTAAGCATCCATGAACGAATCGCCCACAAGCCCAGGCGCCGCCACGCTGCTGGGAATCCTCTCGATCGTCCTATGGAGCACGACGATTGCGTTCTCGCGCAGCCTCACCGAGCAACTGGGTACGCTCTCAGCCGCGGCGGGCATCTACCTGCTCGGCGGTGCCGCGGGTTGCGCGTACCTGCTGCTGGGTCGCAGCCGAATAGCAGCCATTCGCCGACTGCCCGCCGGGTACCTGCTCGCATGTGGCTCGCTCGTTGTCGGCTACACGGTGTGTCTGTACCTGGCGATCGGTCTGGCCTCGGGACGCCAGCAGGTCATCGAGGTTGGCATCATCAACTACCTTTGGCCCAGTCTCACGCTTGTTCTGTCGGTACCGATCCTGCACCACCGACCACGCCGAACCTTGCCGCTGGGGTTGGCCGCCGCCACGGCCGGCGTGGCGCTGGCCATGCTCCAGGGCGGGGCGTTTCGATGGTCTGTGTTGGCTGAGAATCTTGCGAGCAATCGCCTGCCCTACCTCGCTGCCCTGATCGCCGCGGTATTGTGGGGGCTTTACTCAAACCTGAGTCGTCGTCTGGGCGGCGGCGCCGGCGGCGGGGCGGTACCTGTGTTCGTCCTGGCCTCGGGCGTGCTTCTAGTGGCGATGCGCCTTGCCAGGCCCGAAACGTCGCACGTCAGCGCCAGAGCTGTGGTCGAACTGATCTTCCTCTCGGCCGGTCCGTGTTTGACCGCGTACGTCTGCTGGGACATCGCCATGCGCCAGGGGCGCATCATTCTGGTTGCGTCACTGAGTTACCTGATACCGCTGCTTTCGACCATCATCACCTGCGCATACCTGGGCGTGGCCATGGGTGTGGGACTATGGCTTGCATGTTTTCTGGTGATTGGCGGGGCGTGGCTCTGCAACCGCTCCGTCGTCGCCCGATAGGCCAAAATCAGCAACCGGCGGCAGGGGCCGCAGCCGACTTCATGACACATCTACGCCGGCCTCAGTCGCGGTCTGGGCAGTCTGGGCTGATGTGTGTGGTTCCGAGCGGGTGTAGACCCCGCGCCTGGTCTTGCCGAGCGGCTTTACGGTGGGATGACGCCGCCGTGCGAACCGGCGGTCGATCTGAGCACCGCATCCAGCACCCCGTTGACGAACTGTGGCGAATCGGCCGTACCGAAGATCTTGGCCAATTCGATCGCCTCATCGATGGCCACCTTCGCCGGCGGCTCGTCCCGATCGAGCATCTCGCATAATGCCATGCGCATGATATTGCGGTCGGTGATCGCCATCCGCGCGATGTCCCAATGTAACGCGACGCGAGCAATCAACTCATCGTATCGCTGCCGATGCTCGTGCGTCTGGCGGACCAGTTGCCCGGCGTAGAGGATCACAGCCGGGTCACTGGAGAACTCGTTCAGAAAGTCGGTCAGCTCGTCGAGGGAATCGGGGCCCTGCACGTCAAGCTGACACAGCGCTTGCAGGGCGAGCGTACGGGCCTCGCGACGATAGTGGACCACGTGGCACCCGCTACTTGGCGTCGGCCTCGATCGCCGCCAGCAGGTTGGCCATCTCGATCGCCGTGCGGGCGGCGTCGGCGCCTTTGTTGCCGGCCTTGGCGCCGGCGCGATCGACCGCCTGTTCGAGGTTGTCAGCCGTGATGACGCCGAAGATGCACGGTACGCCCGTCTGAAGGCCCGCCTGCGCGATGCCCTTGGCCGCTTCGGCGGCGATGTAGTCGAAGTGGGGGGTCTGGCCGCGAATGATGCAGGCCAGGCAAATCACCGCGTCGTATCGGCCGCTCTCGGCGAGCTTCCTGGCCGTTAACGGAATCTCGAACGACCCGGGCACCCAGACCTCCGTCAGGTTGTTGTCATCCGCGCCGTGCCGCAAGAGTTCGTCAGTCGCTCCGGCAACGAGACGGTGCGTGATGAAGTCGTTGAATCGGCTACACACCAGGGCAAAGCGGTGCTTGGTGACGATCAGATCGGCGGCGATCTTCTTGCTCATGACAGTCGGCTCCAGCCCGCCCACATCGCTGCTTGAACAGCGGCGGGCGAGCGATTTCCAGACGGCAGGGCCCCGCTGTCACCAGGACGACAGCGCCGGCGCCCAACGCACACCAATCTAACGGGGTCGGTTCCGGCCTACAACCCGGCCCGCACGCCTGGCCCGCCCTGCGGGTGCGATGCGGTTGAGTGTGACAGCAGCCGCCGGCACTTGAGAGACCGCTGCCACCTGGCCTACAATGCGCCGCGAGGGACCTCAGGCGGGGAGTGAACGGCATGATCCAGGTTCTGCAAGCGTTGACCGTGATGGTTGCTGCGTTTGTCGGGGCGGGCACGGGCGACAAGCCGCTCACGCGCCAGGAATGGCTGTCAAATCTTCAAGAACTCATTCGCGACGCGCAGCAGCTCGGTCCGTGGCAGCAGAACCGCGACTTGATCCTGGAAGCCAACCGCAATCTCTGGCGGCAAGAAGGCTGGACAACCGAGTCGGATCGGTTTGCCCAGCAGGCGATTGAAAAGCTCACCAACTTCCCGCCCGGCCAGATCGACGAGCGTTTCGACGCCTTCTGCGACGTGATGGCCGAACGCTACAGCCTCGACGCGCAGCAGCGGCAAACCTTGTACGCCATCGCGACGCGCGACGGGTGGGCCTCGTTCCTTCGACATGCGCGGCCGTTGCTGCCCATCGTTCGGGAAGTCATTGCCACGCGAGCGGCTGGTGAGCCGTTCACCGCTGAACAGGTGGCTCGCTGGTGCAAGATCGTCGAGCCCATGGCCAGGGATATGAGGCGTCAGTTGGATAAGTCCTCCGCCGAGTTCGCCCGAAGCCTTCGCCCCGAACAGCGCGGGCGCTTCGATCGCGATCTGGTGGCTACGCGACGGCGGGTCGATCAGCAAATGACAATGATGCGCCAGTGGCAGAAGGGCACGTGGCGGCCGCAGGACTGGGGCCTTCAGAACGATCCCATCCATGCCGCCGCGATCCAAGACGTCGCCCAAGCCAAAGCCGCGACGACGAGAAACGTGCCGGCGCCTGCACAGGGTGACGCCGACGATTGGACAGTGTACGTGACAAACTTCATCGTTCGCTACGGGCTTGACGACGACCAGCAGGTGACCGCGCAATCGATCCTGGAGGAGGTGCGAGACCGCGCTCAAGGCAGGACCGACCACGAGGCGACAGCAGAACTATTCGAGGAACTGAAGCGACGGCTCGACGCGATACCAACCCAGGCGCAGCGGCGCGGCGCTGACGATAAGCCAAGGTCGTAGGCGCCAGCGACGCTCTTCGACAGGAATCTGCTTGGCACGACCGATCTGGCACTTTAGAATTGTTTGCCCATATGATGGACCATCGGGAGGTGCCCCAAAATGTTTGGCGCGCGTCTGTATAGCTTTGCGGCTCCCTGGCTGGCCGGCGTCATGGTCATGGACATCCTGGACTTCTTCGACAGCCTGCGGTTCCGCAGCATTGTGGCCCAGGTGCTGACCGACCTGACCACAAACCTGGTCGAAACCTTCGTGGTTGCGCTGGTAAACCAGGTTTTTGGGGTAACCTAGGCGCAAAACGGGGGGCATGTGTCGGCAAGAAACGACGGCCGGCGAAGAATCGTCGGCCATCTTCCTAGAGGTGCTCAAGCAAGATGACGTATCAGAACCCGTTCGCGGCCGAGGGTCGCTTCTATCGAGGCAATACGCACACCCACACCATACTGTCCGACGGGGTCCTCTCTCCTGCCGACCGTTGCCGGGCCTATCGAGAGGCCGGCTACGATTTCCTCGTCATCACCGATCATGACGTCATCTGCGACGTGTCCGACCTGTCCCAGGACGATTTTCTGGTCATTCCAGGCGTCGAGCTGCACCCGCCCAACCCGTACGGGGGCGACACCTACCACATCGTCGCACTGGGCGTTCGCCAACCCATCGATTCACGGAACATGCACCCCAATGAGGTCATCGCAGCCGTTCAGGCACAAGGAGGTCTGGCCTGCCTGGGCCACCCCTACTGGTGTGGGCATACCCTCACGGATTACGCCCTGCTGAAGGGCTACTTTGCCATCGAGGTGTTCAACGACACCTGCCGCCGGGGTATCGGCAAGGGCGTCAGTGAGAGCCACTGGGACGATATGCTCGACCGCCTCGGGCCGACCGCGGGCATCGCCTGCGACGACGCCCACAAGGCCGACGCCGACGTGTTCGGCGGTTGGACTATGGTCAAAGCGCCCCAACTCTCCGAGCGTGCCATTCTTCAGGCCCTTCGGGACGGCGCGTTTTACTCGACCCAGGGACCGCAGTTTCATGACATACGCGTCGAGCACCCCAACGCCGGCGAACCGGTCCTTGACGTTCGGTGCAGCCCGGTTCGAAGCGTGATCTTCAAAGGTCGTGCGTCCAGTGGTGAGCACTGCATCGGGCAGAACGGACAACTGCTCAGCCAGGCCCGTCACGTCTGCAAGCCCGCCGAGAAGTACGTCCGGGTCGAGCTCGAGGATCCAGACGGCAGGAAAGCCTGGGCGAATCCGTTCTTTGTGGCCGAGCTGTGAGCGGTCGCAGCGGCGACGCCCGGCTCACACTCCGTAGCCTCGTAGGAAGTGGATCAGGCCGAAGTTGGCCATGTTGAACAGGGCGTGCGCCACCATGGCCGACACGAGACTCCGCCGCCACCACGTCAGCGCGCCAAGGATCACGCCGAGGTAGAAAATGGTCAGCGCGGCAGTGGGGCCCTCGTACAGATGCGGCGCGCCGAACAGCGCGGCCTGGGCGATCACACCCCAAAGCGGATGGCCGAACGCCACCGTCAGGCGTTGCTGAAGCAGCCCGCGGAAGAAGGGCTCCTCAATGGCCGCCACGACGATGGGCAGTACGATCCACTGCCAGACGGCCATCTTCGGAAACGTCTCCATCAGCCCAACCTTGCGGTTGCTGTAGACGACGGAAAGCAGCTCCGGCCACAGAATCAGCAGCCATGCAGTCATAGCCACCGACACCATCAGCAGCACGGCTACCGTCGGCAGCCCGAGGACGCCCTCCCGTAGCCAGTTCCGGGCGGTCCAGCCGATCAACGTCGGACGCTGCTTGCGCACCCGCAGCCGCCAGGCAATCAGACCCCACACGAGCACGAGCCTGATCGCCATTTTCAGCAGCAATACCGAATAGGAGAGTGGTTGACCCGCACTGCCTGCCACGGCGTCTGCGATCAGCTTCTCAGCCACCGAGACCCACGCCGCCGCTGGCAGCAGCACCCACATAGCGTCGGCCACAGCCGCCCCCGCAGATTGCCGGACAGGCTCGGTCGCGGCAGGCCCAAGTCGCGTCGAGGCGGTAACGCGTCGAGCAAACGCGGGACCCGGGCTCGGCTCGCGCGCCTCGCCAGAAGCGTTGCCCGTGACCCGCTGCTCAACGTCGTCGGTCATCCGTCCCTCTGTTCTGGCGCAGGTTTCCGCCGATTGACCATAGGCGGTGATCACAGCCACATCGGCCCAGATCCTGCCAGTTCCTAACGGTGAGCCAACACCGCACCAGTCGACGCGGACGTGGCCATGGCCGTATATCGGGCGAGCCAGCCACGCTTGAACCGAGGCTCCGGCGGCACGTATTGCCTGGCCCGCTCGTCCAGCTCTGCCTGCGGCACCTGAACGTCGAGCGAATGGGCCGGTATGTCAATTCGGATCCGATCGCCGGCGCGCAACACCCCGATCGGCCCGCCGGATGCGGCTTCGGGCGAGATGTGCCCGATACATGCCCCGGCCGTGCCCCCGCTGAACCGACCATCGGTAATCAGCGCGCACGCCTCGTCCAGTCCCATCCCCTTGATGTAACTGGTCGGCGAGAGCATTTCCTGCATGCCCGGGCCTCCTCTGGGCCCCTCGTTGCGGATGACCACGACGTCGCCCGCCTTGACCTTGCCACCTAGGATGCCGTCGCATGCTTCCTCCTGACTCTCGAATATCACCGCGGGGCCTTCGTGCCTCAGCATCTTTGGGCTCACGCCGGCTGTCTTGACCACCGCACCCTCAGGAGCAAGGTTCCCGTACAGAATGCTCAGCCCGCCCTCGGGCGAGTAAGCATTGGCGACGGTGCGTATGCAATCCTCCGGGTCGAAGTCGGATGCGAGTCTGGCCAGGACAGCGGCCCCGTCGGCGTTGGCCTTGTCCGTATGACACGACAGTCGAGACCGTGTGGCCTGCGAAAGCCCCGCCCTCTGGATTTTCTGTCCGTTCGCGCGGATGTCGTGCCTGCGAATGTTCTCGCCAAGCGGCTGCCCCGTGACCGTCAAACAGTCCAGGTGCAGAAGGTCCGGCCTGCCCCGCACCAGCTCGCCGAGAATGGTCATGATGCCGCCAGCCGCCTGCAGGTCTTCCACGTGATAGTCGCACGAAGGGGCCACACGGCAAATGTTCGGCGTCCGCCCGCTTAGTTCGTTGATACGGGCCATGTCGTACGGCACCTGTGCGTCGTGTGCGATCGCCAGCACGTGGAGCAGGGTGTTTGTGCTTCCGCCCATGGCCATGTCGAGGATCATCGCGTTGTCGATGGCCTGCGACGTCATGATGTCCCGCGGCTTGATGTCCTGCTCCAGCAGCTTCATGATCTGCTCGCCGGCGGTGCGATAGAGATCCAGACGGTCCTCGCTCGTGGCCAGGATCGTCCCATTGCCGGGAAGTGCCATCCCCAACGCCTCGCAGAGGCAGTTCATGCTGTTGGCCGTGAACATGCCGCTGCACGACCCGCAAGAGGGGCATGCGTGGTCCTCAATCTCGCGCAACTGCGCCTCGTCGATCTGACTCGTCTGGAGGGCGCCAACGCCCTGAAAGACGCTGATCAGGTCCACGATCTGTCCCGATGGGGTCCTGCCCGCTTCCATCGGACCACCCGAAACGAACAGGGTCGGAATGTTGCAGCGGGCCGTACCCATCAGCATGCCCGGAATGATCTTGTCGCAGTTGGGAATGCATAGCAGGGCGTCGAAGCGATGGGCCTCAACCATGCTCTCGACCGCATCGGCTATCAACTCGCGCGACGGCAGCGAGTACTTCATACCGACATGACCCATGGCGATCCCGTCGCAGATCCCGATCGTGTTAAACAGAAACGGCACCCCGCCCGCCTCGCGCACGCACTGCTTGACGAAGTCGCCCACCATGTTGAGGTGTACATGTCCGGGAATGATGTCCGTGTAGCTGTTGCAGATGCCGACAAACGGCTTGTCCATGTCGCGGTCGCTCACGCCAACCGCCTTGAGCAAGGATCGATGAGGCGCGCGCTGGGTGCCCTTCTTGATCATGTCACTTCGCATCCAATGCTCCTTCGACTTGGCTTGCCTGCTTCGCTGCCACGGCGTCAAGGTCGACGACAGGGGGGTATTATAGCTGGACGCTGCGCAGGGGGAAGCGACCGCGGTCACGGCCCCGCGACGTCGCTGGGGTCGTCTCTCTCGGCCGACCTGCCGCATCTTCGATGAAAAAGTCGATGAACAGAACTGACTGACGGTGTGATAATCGGTCAGTAGACAACGGCTACGGCGTCTTCGATTGTGGCTACCGCTTGCCGAATCTCGAACGGCTTGCGCAGACACCCGTCGAAGCCGTCCTGGCGAAGGGCCTGTACATCCCCGTCCCCCAAACCGACACCCATGCCGATTAGCTTGGTGCCCTGAAGTTCCGGATGGCTTTGCAGATACCGTGACAGCTGCCTGCCGCTGACACCGGGAATGGCCAAGTCGATCAGGATCACATGCGGCTTGAAGATGCCGGCCTCCACGCCCGCCTCGAACATGCTGCGAGCCGTGCGGACCTCGTACCCTGCCTCTTCCGAGAGCGCCCTCTGGAGCAGTTGCACCAGGTCCTGCTCATCCTCGACCACGAGCACCCGTGTTTGACCGGTCTCCAGCCCCTCCAGGGGCATGCCATGGGCCTTCATGAAGCGAACCAACTGGTGCATGGGGATGCGGCGATCCTTGCTGCCTGGAATGCGGTAGCCCCGTAACTGCCCACTGTCAAACCACTTGGACACCGTTCGCGGCGCTACGTTGCAGATCTTGGCTACTTGACCGGTTGTCAGTACGCCTTTGGCCTTATCCATAGTGTGACGCCTCTAACTCCAGGCCCTCGGCCTCGCCGTCGGCAACCCAGCCGCTCCCTGCCCTGGTGTTCGCTTGGCCGTACCGCCACATCTCGGCATCCGGGAGGCTTGCAGCCCCCACGGACGACTGCGCGAGGTCGGCGCGACACGTGTTAAGATCGGACAATACCGGCGACAGATAAGCTATTTTGGGACAATTCGCCCAGCTGGCCCTCAGGCTGAGCCGACATTGCCCTCTCTCGGGCCACATCCTATCCGAAAGCGCCCGGCAGCCTGCGATCTCGCTGTGACTTTCGGGCGTTGCGCCCCCTCTCGCGAAATCCTAGCACCCTCACACGCCCCAGGCAAGGCCGTCATTATCGGCACGCGTACACGCACGCTTCGCAAACGCGCCGACTCGAGCCCGTGGTTGACCGCCCGTGCGAGGTCCGATAGACTTTTGTGGTAGCGCGCGCCGGGCCTCCGCCGGTGTACGGAACGGAATCTAAGATGCGGTCGGGCCTATGCGACTGTGCTGCGATGATGTTCACCGCAAGGACTGGCGAGTGCTCTGCGGCGCCGCGAGGGCGGCGTGCTTGGGTGGGTGGTTAAGCGGTGTCTGTCGGGCGATCGAACGGTTTCCGTGGCCCGCAGCAATGCAGTGCCTGCATCAGCGCCTCAAGCATGTAAGATCGAAGCACGCCTCGCGGCCGTTACCTGCAATCGCCTGCCAGCCACGTGTTGCTTTCCTCGCGGCCACGTGACGTAAGGAGATGATGATGGTCACGCACAGAGCTTGCTGGGGCGTCGACGTCGGTCAATGTGCGCTGAAGGCGGTGAAGATGCGACAGGCCGGCGACCGAGTCGAGGTCCTGGCTTTCGACATCGTTGACCACCCTCAGATACTTTCCGAGCCGGACGCCGACGCACCGGCGCTGATCCGACAGGCGTTGGAGAAGTTCCTCTCGCGTAACGATCTGACGGGCGCCCAGGTCGCCGTCAGCGTGCCCGGGCATCAGACCTTCTCGCGATTCACCAAGTTGCCACCCGTCGAACCCAAGAAGATCCCGGACATCGTGCGCTTCGAGGCACGCCAACAGATCCCCTTCGATATCGACGAGGTCGACTGGGACTATCAGACCTTTCAAAGCGCCGACTCACCCGACGTAGAGGTCGGCATCTTCGCCATGAAGCGAGATTTGATACGTAGCCACTTGGCTTCGCTGACCGCAGCGCGCATCGAGCCGACCATCGTCCAGACGGCACCCTTGGCACTCTACAATTTTGTGCGGTACGACGGGCTGGCTAAAACGGGGGGCACGGTGCTCATCGACATCGGCGCCGACAACACCGATCTCATCGTGACCGACGGCGAGTCGGTGTGGACGCGAAACATTCCGCTGGGCGGCAACAACTTCACCGAAGCTTTGGTCAAAGCCTTTAAGCTTAGCTTTGCCAAGGCGGAGAACCTTAAGCGGACCGCGGCCACCAGCAAGTACGCGCGACAGATCTTTCAGGCGATGAGGCCCGTGTTTGCCGACTTAGTGGCCGAGATCCAACGGTCGATTGGCTTCTATACGTCCACACACCGTGACGCAGCCGTCAGCAAGGTCGTTGGCATGGGTAACGCTTTCCGATTGCCGGGCCTACAGAAGTACCTCCAGCAGAACCTGCAGTTGGACGTGGAGCGCGTCTCAGCCTTCAGCAAGGTGACCTTCGCCCCCGGCGCCAATGCAGGACAATTCAACGAACACGTATTGAGCTTCGGCGTGGCCTACGGACTCGCCCTTCAAGGCCTGGGGATGGGACACGTCAACAGCAATCTCCTGCCGGTGGAGTTGGGCCGCGCCGCCGTCTGGCGCCATAAGAGGCCGCTCTTCGCGGCGGCAGCCGCGTGTTTGGTCGCAGCCGCCGGTGTCTTGTGGACCCGGGGAATGATGGACCGCAGCGCCTTGGCAAGGAATCTGGGCGAGGGCAGCGGCAGCCGGGCGCAGATGTCCCTTTCAGAATCCTACAGGGTGGTCGATAGCGGCGTGCCCGACGACCTCGCGCCGCGCGACTATGGCGATAGAATCCGCGCCGCCGCCGACAAGCTGAAGCAGGAGTACGGTCGTCTCAACGGGCAAATACCCACCAAGCTCAAGAAGATCCAGGACATCACCTCTCTGGTCGACAAGGCGACGCTCTGGTTTAAGATTCTGTCGGTGGTGGATGCCTCTCTGCCGGCCCCGCAGATCGAGCTCGCCGCTGCAAAAGGCCCAGACGAGTATCGAGTTGCGGCCAAGAAAATCCCTCGCAAGCAGCGGAAACAGATCTTCATCGAATCGTTCGACGCAGCCTATTCGCCGAGCGTGTACGATCAGATCACCAGACGGAGTTCCTCGGTTAGCTTCGGCAGTCCAGCCGTGGAGAAGGGTCTCGCCGGCAAGCTCGGTCCGGTCGGCGCTGAGCCTAGTGGGCCGGTCAAGTCCGGGTTCGTGGTGACTATGACCGTAAGCACCCCTAATAGCGAGGGGATCAGTTACGTTACGCATACGCTGGCGGCCAACTTGGGGCGAGTTGGCAGGCAACCGGGGCTGGGCTTCTACATCGACGAGGTTAATATCTACGACTCGAAGAAGCGTGCTCAGGCTGATAGCCGAGACGGCTCTTCGGCCGGCCGCAGTGCCCGGACGTCGAAGTACGGCTCACGAGCCGGTGGTGGCTTCGATGACAATGCGGCCAAGATGGGCCGCGGGCCAACGGGTGCGCGTACTGGGTCGGCGTCCGCAAAGCGATTGCTGTTTGGGCGCACACTGGCGGAGAGCGGGCCGCAAATGCCCGACCCGGTCACCGGCGAGGAGATGGCCGAGGATTGCGTGTGCCTGATGCGGTTCGCGGTGGTGCTTGGCGAGCCGGAACAGACCGCTTCACCGGAAGGTGGCGGCAGTGCCACGCCGCCCTCGCGCCGCTGATACATTCATCACAGCCGACGGGTTTCGGGCCGATGCGCTCGTTAGCCCGTGGCCACGAGGACCGGAACCATGGACTTCATTCGCCGTTACCTTTTTGAGCTGGCTTGTGGGGTAGTCGGGGTCGCCGGCATCGTGGCCGGTGCCATTGCCTACACCGGCTACAGCGACGTTCGGGCGGAACTGTCGGACGCGGCCTCCTTGGCCCGCCAGCTCGAACAGTACCGTGGGCCGCGAGACCTCTGCAACAAGCAGGTAATAGCTGCCGAACTACAACGCAACGAGCAAGTGGACAGGCAGCTCGAGCAGGTGACCGAGGCGGCCAAGCAAATGAACCAGCATCAACCGTTGCGCGACGATGTCTTTCCCGAGCCGCTTACCCGCCGTCAGGACTCGCCGTTCCTGTTCCGCACCGACTATCGGGAGAGGTTCAAGCAGCTTCTAAACCTGCTTCAGGCCGGTGACGCGCCCGACCCGGACGAAATCCAGGATATGCAAGAGCGCATCAACCAGGAGCAGCGCATACCGGAAGATCAGGTGTTGGGTCTCACGCCGAGCGCCGGCACGGACACAGGACGCCTCAAGCCCGCCGACTCTGTCCGCCCAAAGAATGTAGGAGGTTCGTGGGATGCGGGCGACGGTGAGGTGAGTGTCGAAGAGTTGGCTCGTACGGATGCAGCCATCCGCGCTGCTTTAGTCAAGGCCGCGCGCATCCGCATCTATGCCAATCTTGACTCGTTCGATATCATCGACAACGTTTACACCGAGGGGCTGCAGCCAACTTCGATTGATATGTGGTCTGCCCAGATGAAGCTTTGGGTGCAGGAGAATGTGGTCCGCGGGCTGGCCGAGGCGAACGAGCAAGCCGTTCAGCGGATTGAGGCGGACGGCGGCCGCGCCAATGTGGCCAACCTGCCAGTCAAACATTTGCTCAGCATCACCGTCACCAATTACGTGGAACCCACCGACGAGGTCGGCGCGATGGCGGGAGGTGGCAAGGGAGGGGATACACGCGGCATACGGATGTCCTACGCGGGCGCTGGCGCCGACGCGATCAAGATGTCTGGCGGCTCGGCGCGAGGAAGCTCAGGCAGGTTGGGTGGAGCGGCGGGCTCGTTCACCCAGCGAGCGTCTAACGACTTATACGACGTTGTGCAGTGTCGGATGGAGATGGTGGTCGACGCACGCGAGTTGCTGCGCGTCATCAATGCAATCTGCCGGCAGGACTTCATCACGCCGATTGGCGTCAGCTTCGAGGCGATGGAACCCGACACTACCTTTACCGACTATATATACGGGTCGGCCCCGATCGTGCAGGCTACGGTTGACTTCGAGTGCTGTTTCTTCCGTGAGCTGTGCGAGCCCTTGATGCCCGAAGATGTCAAGATGCTACGGGGCATGACGTCGGCCGAGACTTCACCGGCCGGCCGTACGGCGCCAAGCGGTGCTATGTACCGCAAGTAAGCAGGGGACGCAATCGTCCGACCCGACGGCGGTCGGACCTGGTCCAGGAGTCCAGCGATGGCCAAAAAGACATTCAGTCCCGTCGAGCAACACGTGGAAAAAGCCGTGCTCGGCGTTGCCGCACTGATCCTGGTGATGGTGGCGGCGCTCTTCCTGGTAAGCACCCCCAACACGGTCGTGGTGGGGGGGCAGGAGCGAGGCCCCGGCGACGTTGGACTGGCCCTCAAGGCCGAGGCCGACAATCTCCGTCGGAGACTGCAGACCGCTCAGGCGGAAGCCGAGTCGGTGCCCGATTTCCGTGGAAACTTGCTGACGGCAAGAGAACGAGGACCGTTAGGGATGGTCTCGGGGATTCCTCCCCAGTTGCGGCTGGTGACCGGTTTTGGTGCGGAGGTGCCCGACGTGGCTGACATCGAGGACCAGGGCGGCAAGATTGGGCTCGCCGAGGTCATCGCCTGCAGCCCTCCTGCAGCCCGTACCGGTAAGCTGCTAGGCGTACCGGTCAAACCTGCGGTTCTGACGCTGGAGGCGGGTGGACGGTCGGGCTTCCAGGGGCAGGACGATGCCCTCGCGGAGCGGGAAAGACAGCTTCGGATGGAACTCGGTCAGATCATCGCCGAGGACATGTACTGGGTCTGCGTGGCCAACAGGTTCGACCTGGCAGCGCAGCGCGAGGCCATGAGGCAACGTGGCTATGACAGCGGACGCACCGACATCATGGTCACCCGTTTCCACCTCCAGCGCCAACAGCTACAGCCCGATGGCATGTGGTCCGACTGGCAGGACGTCGAGGCCTACCAGTCCGTGGTGCTGCCGCAGCCCCCGGATGTGGCGATCGGGCCGGACGATAAGCTCCCTTCGTACCAATGGGAACTGGTCCGCGCCTACAAGGACATCATTCAGCAATACCAGCCCACCATCCTACATCCCCAGTTTGAGGTGGAGTTCCACGCGGGCGATCAGCCCGAGCCCCCCGAGCTTCCGGGCCTGAAGGAGAGGCTCGCCGAGATTGGCAGCAGTGGCATATCCGACATTGGCGGCTTTGCCAGCCGGACACTTCGGACAGGCTATGGCTCGACAGCGGGTCCTGGCCGCACCGGCGGGAAGGGTGACTTGAGTGCGGATGCGGATAAGATGAAGATGGCCGGAGGGGCAAGCGACGTCGGCCGGCCAAGTGGCTTTCAGCGTGGTCCGACGCCCGGTCCGGCCGGATTCGTCCCGGGCGAGGGCCCCCAGGATCTGGTCGAGATCCGCAAGCAATTCAAAGATGCCGAGGAGGCCTTCGAGAAGGGCGATCTGGACGAAGCAGCACGCCTCGCCCAGGAGGTCCGCGGTAAGCTGCCCGATCCGCTGGAGCGGCAGTTGGACCAGTTGATGGTCAAGATCGATGAGGCGCTGGCCGAGCGGGACCGCAAACGGGTGGAGCAGGAGCTGGCTCGCGTGCGAGGGACACGGCAGGCGCAGCAGGAGGGTAGATTGGGTGAGTGGCTGGAGCAGCAACGTCGCAAGGAGGATTTCCTCTGGGCGTATGACCTCTCGATCACGCCCGGTCGCACCTACCGTTACCGTTCGCGAGTGATCCTGTATAACTGGTACGTTGGGGTGGTCTCTCGAGTGGTTGACCGGGCCGACGCTGAGAAGATCCAACTGGTCGGCGCGTGGTCGGATCCGTCCGAGCCTATCGACGTCGAGGATGACACGTATTTCTATCTTGCCTCCGGCGACCCGGCGAACAAAGAAGCCCGCGTCGACGTGTACAAGTGGTTCCTGGCCCAGTGGCACAAGCAGCAGTTCCGCGTCGGTGTGGGTGAGCCGATCGGCGCTGCCAAGCGGGTGCGAATCATGCAGCCGGACGGGACGCCGTCCGAGCGGCCAATCGAGGTCGATTTCCGGACTGGCGCGGTGCTCGTGGACCTCGACTTCGACCGTGATGCGACGGTAATGGAGCCTCGCGGTACCGGGCAGTTTGAATTGAGGGCCAACACGGGTGCACTGGCGATGGTGTACCTTGATTCCGAGGGCAGTCTGGGCGAACGGCTCAACGTGTTGGACAGCCAGGATCCCACGCATCTACGCCTGCGCAGCGACATACGATCGGCGCGGCCGCGGCGAGTCGACCTGTCAGGCGATACCGATCGGCAGCCATCCAGGACGATCGGCCGACAGCCGGCCGTCGACCGGCGTTCCCGCGCCAGCATGAAGGATACCGACGCCGCCAAAATGGGGGGGCGCCGCCGTTGAGGGCCGCCCGGGTGGGCATGATCGCGTGATTGACCCCGACGGGGTTTTTCCCATTGCAAACCTTGCGGTGGGGGCTAGACTGAGCGGCTAAGCCGGGGCTTGCTGGCGGGGGCAATCCGGTGCGGTGTAGCGATTGAACAATCGGTTCACTCCAGGCCGTTGGCTGAAGGAGGAGAATCTGTGAGATGCAATAACGCCCTCCGAGCGGCGGCGATCTCGGTTATCATCGTCGGCGTCTTTGGGGTACCAGCGCGAGGCCAGACAGGCGACCAGGGGTTGGCCGCCGCGATTGCACTGTACAACCAGGGGCAGTATGACAAGGCTCATCAGGCCCTGGTGAACATCGATCCGGCCCAGCTTGGCGACGAGGCGCGTGCCCGGCGCGAGGAATACCTCGAGAAAGCGGAGGTCGCGCGCAACCAGTACGCCAAGGCGCGACAGGACAAGATCGACGCCGACAAGGCCTTGGACGCCGGCGATTTTGCCAAGGCTGAAACGCTCTACAAATCCGTCTTGGATAACCCGTACGCGCCGCCAGCTATGAAGAGCAGCGCGAGACTGGCCGTGGCTGTCATCGCCGAGAAACGCAAGCTAGAATCGGACAAGCCCGTTACGGAGCCCGACGACGCCGATCTTCCAGCCGCTGCGGCTCCGGTCGCGCCCGCTGAGCCGGCGGAATCGAAACCCGCTGCTGAATCGGCGCCGGCGGCAGTGCGTCCCGCCAAAGTGGACAGACGCGCCGCGGCCGAGCCCAACCCGCCCGCCGCGCAGCCGTCTGAGCCCGTCCCCAGCACCGCGGGAAACATGGTCCAGCGCATTCGTCAGCGGAAGCAGCTCAACTGGCAGAAAGCGGTGGCTGAGTATCGCGCGCTCGAGGCGGACGTCCGCAAGGACCTCGTCGAGCACAACTTCACCCAGGCGATGCAAAAAGCACAGCGCGCCCGGCAGGTGGCCGAAGCGGCCAAGCGATTCGCCGAGCCCCGCAGCCTGTACGGCGATCTGGTGGCCGAGGCAGAGGCCCTGGCACATTTCGTCGCCGATCAGCAGCAGCGCTATGAAGAGCGCCAGGTCCAGCAGCAGTTGGAGCAGGTCCGCCAAGCCCAGGCCCAACGACGCCATCAGCAGGTCGAAGCCAAGGCCAAGCGCGTCGGGTACCTGATGGAGCAGGCTAAGCAGTTGGCCGACCAACATCGCTATGACGAGGCCATGAGCGCCCTGGAAGAGCTGCTGGCTATTGAGCCCACCGACGAGAAAGCACGATTCTACGTTGACGTGCTGGAGGACCGTGCTTCGTTCCGTAAGCAGGGGCGGCTCAGGGAGGATCTGGCCAAGCAAACGCGGGCGAACCTGGTGGGCGTAGAGGAGGCCAAGGTACCTTGGTACAAGGATGACGGCTTCCGTTATCCCAAAAACTGGGCGGAGATCGCCGAGCGCCGCCGACGCCTGGGCGCCGACGCCGGTGCGGCATCCGAGATGGACCGTCTGGCACGAGAGAAACTCGCCGAAGTGATTGGCGAACTCAACTTTCAGAATACAACACTGGAAACCGTGATCAGTCAGCTTCGGACGATTAACGACCTGAATATGCAGGTCAACTGGAATGCCCTGGAGTTTGCGGGGATCGATCGCGACACCGAAATCACTCTGCAGCTCAAGGGGATCACGATCGAGAAGGCGCTAAGGGTGATCCTGGACGACGCGCAGGCGCTGGTCGGCATCCCGCTCAGTTACATGCTGGATCAGGGCGTATTGACCGTCTCCACGGACGACGATCTCCAACAGCAACTCGTGACCCACCTTTACGACGTTCACGATTTATTGCAGACGCGACCCGACTTCTACGAGCTGCCCGATTTCGATGTCAGCGTGGGCGCGGGCGGCGGAGGTGGCGGCGGTGGTGGTGACGTCTTCGGAGATGTCACCGTCCAGGAGCCAGAGGAGGATCCCGTTGAAGGCCTGCGCACCCTCATCATGAACGTGGTCGCGCCGAATACATGGCAGGCGACAGCGGGCGGGCTGGGCTCGCTGGAAATCCTTCAAGGCATCCTGGTCGTGACCAACAGCCCGACGGTTCACCGCGAGGTGTTCGATCTGCTCGGGAGAATGCGTGAGCAGCAGGCCGTCCAGATTGCCGTGGAGGCCCGATTCATCACCGTAACCGCCAATTTCCTCGAGGAGATGGGGCTCGACTTGGATATCGTCCTCAACAACGGCAACGCCGGCTACGATCGTATGATGGCGGGCGCGGCTCCGTTCCGGGATCCGGCCACCGGTGCGGTACTCCTGATCCCGCGCCAGAACAGCCGTTTGGGTTTCCTGCCCGCAGTGCCTGCGGTCGGGACACCTCTAGTGCCGACGGGGACGGCGCTGCAACAACCGTACGGCCAGGTGGGTCTGGTGCCTGGCTCGGGCCACGGCGCGCCGCACTCGGGACAGTGGACGCCGTTGCCCATGGTACAGAACTCCATCGGCTTGGCCTCCCCGGCGGGCGCGCCGACAAACGTCCCGGGAGCGGGTGACATCATCAGCAACGTGGTGGCCAATCCGGCTTTGAATGTCTTTGGCTCCTTCCTGGATAACCTTCAGGTCGATTTCCTGCTGCGGGCCACCCAACTCGATCAGCGATCGAGCGTGCTGACCGCACCGAGAGTCACGTTCTCCAACGGTCAGGCCGTCTGGCTGATTGTTCGGGAATCGATCCAATACGTCAGCGATCTGGATGCGGTCGTGCAGGAGAACGTGGGCCTCTTCAACCCGACCGTCGGCAGCGTCAACACCGGCACGAGTTTGTGGGTCCAGGGCAGTGCTTCGTCCGACCGGCGCTACGTGACGCTGACGCTTCAACCGATCGTCTCCCGGTTGGTCGATCTGAGCAACTTCATCCCCAATATCGGCTCGAGTACGGCGGCAACCGGTATCCTTCAGTTGCCGACCATCCAGGTAACCAGTGTGGCCACGACCGTGACCGTTCCGGATGGCGGCACGCTGCTCATCGGCGGCCAGAAACTCGCCGACGAGACCGAAATCGAGGCCGGCGTGCCCATTCTCAGCAAGATACCGTTGTTGAAACGGGCATTCAGCAACCGCAGCAAGGTCAAGAACGAGCAAGTGCTCCTGATTCTGATCAAGCCGACGATCATCATTCTGCGCGAGCAGGAGGAGTTGGCCTTCCCACGGCTCTCTACCGCTGGGCTATGATGAGCATGCCCACCTGCACCCGAGGACGCAGGTGCGTTCCTGTGACAGTCTTCCGGCAGCACGGGGTCGCCGCAGGTGTGGCCTCAGACCGGCGATCCTACAGTGCACGAGTAGCGGTCTGGGCGATCGCTGTTACAGCATCATGGGCGGCCGTGCGGGCGACGGCCGGGCCTGCCTCGTCGTCGGTTTGCGGGGGGAATACGCCTTCATCCCAGTCATACAACGGTCAAGCCGCTGGGCGTGGCTCGCTTGGGCACCTTGTACGCACGGGTACCGAGGCTCACCGGCGTACGGACGGCGACTCCGCCGACCACCCGCCGCTGATCATCACGTTGGACCGCTTTGGCCGCTGCCAGGTGGATGGGCGTCGGGTGGAAAGAATCTTCCTTCGCGAGAGGCTGCGCGAGGCGTCGGGCGAACGTACGGCTTCATCCGTGCAGCTTCACCTGGCCGCGGGCGTGTTGCCCGAAGATGCGGAGGAACTTCGCGACGTCGTGCAAGACTGCGGCTTTGAGGCCAGCCGAATCCAAACGCAGCAGGCGGAAGAGACGCCGATGCCCTCAAGCGACCGGCGGGCCGCTGCACGCTTCTTCCAGGCCCAGGTCGACCTGCAGCGCACTCTATGGGAACGCATTGGTCAACAGCAGCAGCGATTTACGCAGACGCTCCACGCGCGGTGGGGCGAGATGCGCCGGCGCGCCGCGTTGGTTGCCGAGTATGTGGCACCCTTGGGCAAGCGTCTGGATGGTCTTGTGCGTCGCGCCCCGTCCACACAACCGGCGAGGTGAGTTCTCCGGCGCGCGGGGTGGCGTTCCAGGTGGGGTCTGCCTGGAACGGTTCAGCCCCGCGTCGGACCGACCGTACTGAATGAAAGCGTGATTTCTCGCGAGCCATATGTCGAGCCGAATATCTGCCTGCCGACGCAGTGGCGGCGCCACCGCTTGACCATGCTGATTGTGGTCGCGGTTACACTGGGTACGCTGCTGGCGACCCTAGGGGCGGCGGGTTCGCTGGACCGACGAGCCGTCCTGGCGGTAGCGCGGGCTCAACTGCTGTTGATCGTGGCCGTCGTACCGATCGCCGCCTGGTCGGCCCGCACGCGGCTCGATGTCCTCTTCCGTGCGGGGCCTACGACGGACACGTTCGCCGTGATTGGGTTGGCGGTGGCCGTCCTCAGTCCCGACGTCACCGTCTGGCAGGCGCTCGGTGCATACGTTCTGATTGCCGCCGTGGCGCTGACCGGCATGGGTGTGGTGGCGTCATGTCGTATCGCCGGTCTAAGTCGATTGGCGGCCGCGTGCTGTGCGTTTGTCCTGTTGGCTGGCGGCGCTGCCGGAGCCTTGGTGTCTCTGCCGGTCAAAGTCAACGTGGATCTGGCCCTGCAAGACGTGCTGGAGCTAACCCCATCCGCCCAAGGGTGGCTAACGACCCTCCTGATCGCTGCCGCCGCTGGCGGTATGGCGTGGACGGCTGGTTACCTCGCTGAATCTCGCCGACGTCCTCCGGTGTAGTGGGTGCTGATGCCCGTGGCGTCTCGTCCCTCGCGTGGGTTGCAAACGGCTCTCCTCACTCAAAGCCCCGCGAACGGGGCGACGTGCCGACCCAAGTGCTCTGCGAGCATCTGGCAGTAGGTCTGCTCGTGCTCCATAAGCATCGTGAGCAGCCGATCACGCAGCAGCCACCCACCGTCGTCCCGCCGCCAGGTCAGCACCGAGCCGAACGTCACGTGAAGCACCTGCCGGGCGTCGTGCTGGTCCAGCAGCTTCGGCAAATCCCCATCGTGGATGGCCTCGCCCACCGGCACACGCGCCAAATCCGCAGAGATGTGGTAGGTTGCCTTGTCCGTATCGAACCGGTCCCGCGCGAAGTCCAGCACCTCGCGAAACAGCCCGGGAGCCTTCGTAGCCGCCACGCGCAGCGCCTCCAGATAGCTGGTACCGGCCGTCTTAACGTGTACCAGATCCCCTGCGTGCTCGGCTGCGATCGGATAGATACTGAACTTGTCGCTGCCCGAATGAATGCTGATCTTGTACGGGCCCAGGTGCCGGGCGATCGCCACGTGTCCTATCAACTGCCTCTCGAAACGGTGCAGATCGCCCTTGTAGTCGACTCCCTTCTCAAACTCACCGACGAACCGCGGGGCCAAACTTACGCATCGCACGCCCAGCCGCTTCAGTTCGTTGGCCACGAAGTAGTGCTCCAGCAGACTCGTCGGCGTAGTCGTCTCGTCTACCGACATCTCCAGCTCGAAGCGATCGCCCGCGCGCAACGCCAAATGGCGCGCCAGTTTGCACACGTGGGCGACGGCCGAGCCGTACTTCACGCCGGCCCGCAGCACGTCCTCGCGGTCGAAGCACAGCACCATCCCGCCCGGCAGGGTGAACGTTTTGCCGGCGTAGGTGTTCATCCAATCGCTTGAAGCACACTCCAGCTCGTTCCAGGGCAAAGCCTCAAACTTCTCGACCAGACGCCCTGCGTCGTCCGTGTCGGCGCCATTGTCGACATGGTCGGACGGGTCGATGGTGAACATGCAGAACCCGGCCGGCAAGGTCGCCTCAATGTCCTCGATCGTTTTGAGATGGTCGGCGTCGGCTCCGCTTGGGTGTCGCCAGCCCGCCTGAAACACGCCCCATGTCGCTGCGTCGATCACGTCTTGCGGCGTTCGCTCGGTGCGGGCCAACTCGCGGATCGACTGCTGCGCGAAAACCGGTGCTACGTCCGTTCCCATGACTGCACGCACGTGGCCCGGCGTGGCCAGACCGAGCCGATCGCCGAGTCCGACCGATTTGGTTAGTCCGATCAGGCTCGGACCGGTCCAGCGGATGTGTCGACGAAGAGCGTCCGCGTTGGCGGCGTTCGTCAGGCAGATCTTGCCCGCTACGTCGGCCCCATCGATGTGGCCGGTGAGCTGTTCGCCATCAAAGTCGGCCTGTATGGTCGGCGAAGCGGCGGCCGACCACACCAGCACCAGTCGTTTCTCGAGGCCCTTGCGCAGCATGAAGAACGCCACACCGTGGCGCGCGGCGATCGACTCGGCGTACACCTCGCCGCCGGTCAGCGAACCGAACTGCCGGGCGAGTTTGCCGGCCGCTGGCGAGTCGGCGGCCATATCGCCCATTTGATCGGACACAAGTTTGTGCAAATCATTCATGGGACGCTCCAGGGCGGTGTCGGGCGCAAGACAACGGTGCCCGGTCACCTGTCGTTTCGCAGAGGTGCCCGTCTATATAGCCGCCCTTACGCGCCGTCAAGCGAGGCACCAAGCGCCCGCCGCAGACAGGTTGCCGCGACGCGTGAGGTTCCCCCCCCGACTGGTTGCCAATCCCCTCGGGTACAGGCGCGTCAGTGGCTTGACATGACCGGGCGGCTTGCGGTAGGGTGGATTATGCTCAATTCCGCCATCGAAGGGCAGGTAGCTCAGGCGGTAGAGCATGCGGCTGAAAACCGCAGTGTCGGCGGTTCGACTCCGCCCCTGCCCATAAGTGCCCGCAGCCATACGCCGCTGCGGGCATTTCGTTTCAGCACGGGGTCAGGCCCGGAACCAGGCCGTTCTGCCCTTTGGCTATTGACACGCCGGTGAGCGACCGATTATAAGATACGGGTCGGGAGGTACTTGAGATGGCGCTTTACGGTGCAAGTTCCAGCCGCTATTTTTCGTGGTTTGGATTTGCGCCGTCGGTGCGTCTCGGGGCCTAGCGGCCGTTCGCGATCAGCAACAACACCCCCAGGACGCACGCGGCAGTGAGTCCTGGGGTTTTTTCTTTGGCGTGGGCATGAACCAGGCAGGAAGAGGGCTATGTTAGACATCAAATTCATCCGCGAACACATCGACGAGGTCCGGCAGGCGGCTATCGACAAGCACATGGCCTGTTCCCTGGATGAGTTGATCGAGGTCGATCAACGGCGCCGTAAGATCCAGCAGGAACTGGATGGGCTCCGTTGCGAGCAGAACGAGACGGGCCCCAAGATCGCCCTCTATCGCAACCCGAAGAGCAAGCTCTACCAGCAGGCCGTGGCCAAGGGCGAAACGCCGCAGGCCTTGGCTGCCGAGGCCCAGAAACTCGTCGAGCAGATGTCGTCCATTAAGACACGCATCAAACAGCTTGAAGACGAGGATCGCCAGATCCAGCAGCGGTTCGACCAGCTCATGTTGACCATTCCGCAGCCGCCCGACCCCGGCGTGCCGGTCGGCGAAACCGATGCCGACAACGTCGAGATCCGCCGCGTGGGTAAACAGCCGGACTTTGCTTTCGAGCCCAAGGACCACGTGCAGTTGGCCACTGCGCTGGGGATGCTCGACATCGAGCGGGGAGTCAAGCTCGCCGGTACGCGCAACTACGTGCTGCGAGGACGCGGGGTCCAGCTCCATCACGCAGTCCTCAGGCTTGCATTGGACATGATGATCGAGCGCGGGTTCGAACCGTTGCACATCCCCGTGCTCGTTCGCGATGCCATGATGTACGGCACGGGTTACTACCCCGGTGGCGAGGAGCAGGCCTACCGGTGCGAACGCGACGAACTGAGCCTGGTGGGCACCGCCGAGGTTTCGCTGACGGCCTACCATTGTGACGAGATCCTCGACGAGGGCGCTCTGCCGCGCAAGTATGCGGCGCTGAGTCCGTGCTTCCGGCGCGAAGCCGGTGCAGCCGGCAAGGACACGTATGGCCTGTACCGCATCCATATTTTCGACAAGGTCGAGCAGGTCATCGTCTGCCGCGACGACCGAGAGGTCAGCATCGAACACCACGAGGAAATCCTCGCCAACGCCGAAGCCGTCATGCGGAAACTGGAACTGCCGTACCGCGTCGTAAACGTCTGTACGGGTGACCTGGGCATCGGTCAGGTGCAGAAATTCGACATCGAGACCTGGATGCCCAGCCGCAATGCCTATGGTGAAACCCATTCGGCCAGTCGTTTCTACGAATTCCAGGCCCGGCGTCTCAACCTGCGATACCGCGACGGGCAGCGCAAGGTGCGTTTCTGCCACACGCTCAACAACACGGTTATCGCCTCGCCGCGGATTCTCATTCCCCTGATCGAGATGCATCAGCAGGCTGACGGGAGCGTCAGCATCCCCCAGGCACTTCGTCCCTATATGGGCGGACTCGATAGGATCCAGCCGTATCTGTGAAGCGAATCGCGCCGGCCCGGTCGGCAAAAGGAGGGCAGAACCATCACACGCCAGGTGCAGACAAGCCGTCATGATCCCCGGGCGTCGCAGGGGGCTTGCTCGCCGGCGCTGAGATGCAATGCGCCCTTCCGGCGCGGCGCGCCCCGCGGACGAGGGACGATGTTGTTTAGCCGGCCACCCGCGCCGGTACGGGTAGCCTGTTCCAAAGGCCTGCCCGCCGGCAGCGAGGTGGCCCGCACCGACGAGGAGTCACTGGCGACTTAACAACATCGCACAACCAAGGAGTATAAAAACATGATCGTCGTAATGAAGCCCGGCGCGTCGCAGGAGCAGATTGACCATGTCATCCAACTGGTCCGTCTCGCCGGCCTGAAAGATCACCCCATCTATGGCACCGAATTGACGGTCATCGCCTGTATAGGCGACAAACGAAACCTCGATATGAGCGCGATCGAAAACGCCTCGGGGGTCGATCGCACCATGCCCATCCTCTCGCCCTACAAACGGGCCAGCGTCGAGGTACAGGTCGAGCCGACGGTTGTCCCGCTGGGTACCGCCGGGTGCATCGGTGGCAGCCACTTCGGCGCGATCGCCGGTCCGTGCAGCGTCGAGGATCGAAAGTGCCTGCTCGAAGTGGCCCATGCCGTGAAGGAGGCCGGGGCAATCGCCCTGCGAGGTGGCGCGTTCAAACCCCGCACCGATCCCTACAGCTTCCAGGGACTGGGCGAGAGCGGCCTGGAGCTGTTGGCGCAAGCCGCTGAGGAAACGGGGCTGGCCGTCGTCACCGAGGTCATGAGCCTCGAACAGGTCGATCTGGTCGTCAAGTACGCCGACGTCCTGCAGATCGGCACGCGCAACATGCACAACTTCAATCTGCTCCAGCGCGTCGGTCATGGCGGCAAGCCGGTCCTGCTCAAGCGCGGCTGGAGCGCCACGCTCGACGAGTTCCTGCTCGCCGCCGAGTACATCCTTAACGAGGGCAACGGCAACGTGATCCTCTGCGAGCGGGGCATCCGCACCAGCGAAACCTACGTCCGTAACACCCTGGCGCTGGGCATCATCCCCGCCGTCAAGCGGCAGAGCCACCTGCCCATCATTGTCGATCCGTCGCACGGCACGGGCCACGCCTATATGGTCCCGGCCATGTGCCGAGCGGCGATGGCCGCCGGCGCCGACGGCGTCATCGTTGAGGTGCACCCCGATCCCGAGCATGCGTTGACAGACGGAGCCCAATCGATTACGCCCGAAACCTTCGCAGACACCATGCGCGACCTACGCAGGATCGCGCCGATCGTCGGCAAGAGGGTCGAGTAGCCGGTATCGATGACGCAGACAGCCGCAGCAACCTCCGAGAGCCCCGCCACGCAGTCCAAGCCCATCATGAGGCGGTTGACCCGGCTGTTGCTGCGGTTTCGTTGGCTCCTCTTCGTCGTCGTCCTGCTTCGCCTCAGCGGGATGGCCATGGAGTTGTTCGCGGCCAACCTGATCCGCGACGGCTTCAACCGTTTGGATGAATTGGCCGACGCGGTCACTGTCGTCGTCGACATTGGTTTCTGGCAGGCGCTGACCGACCCGCCGAATGCGTTGATGGCCGAGATCCGCAGCCTGGCTGGTATCATCGTGGCCGTCGCCGCCATCGGCGGTGTGTTCGGGCTGGTCACTCGGATCGAACAGACTCGCCTCAGCCAGAAGGTGGTCCGTCGCCTTCGATCTCGCCTCTACAGCACGCTACAGAGACTGTCGTTCGGCTATTACGACCGCAATGTCAGTGGACAGATCATCAACCGCGTCACCGGCGACGTCCGCAACGTCCAGCGCTTCCTGACGAATTCACTCCTATACGTGTTCGAGTGCATCTTGCGCCTGGTGGGGTATGGCGCGATGATGATCTACATCAACTGGAAACTGACGGTCCTTTCCTTGCTGCCCACGCCGATGGTTGTGTTCCTGATGCTCTATATGGGCAGAAGGCTGCGCCCCGCCTTCCGCGCGACACGCGAAGCCGAAGACGGCATGATCACCGTCCTCCAGGAGAACATCGCCGGTGTACGCGTGGTGAAAGCCTTCGGTCGCCAGGACTATGAGATGGAGCGGTTTGGCTCCGCCAATCGAGATGTGTACGGCAGGACGGTACAGGTCGCCTCGCTGTTTGCCTTCTTCATCCCAACCATCCGACTGACCGCCAGCTTCAGCCTGATCCTGATGTTTGCCTACGCCGCCTGGCTGATGATCCAGGGCCAGTTGGGGGTGGGCGACCTGGTGTTCTTCGCCGCTGCCCTCACCATGATCGTCGAGAGCGTCAGGGGACTTGCCCAGACGTCCAACGTGTTCCAGGAAGCCATGGCCAGCGGCGAGCGCGTCTTCGAGATTCTCGATGCCAGGTCCGAGGTCGAAGAGAAACCCCGCGCCCGTCGCTTGCCGGACGGCCGCGGCGAGGTCGTCTTCAATCAAGCCACCTTCGGCTACGACCCCGACAGCCCCGTCCTTCATGACATCGACTTCACGGTCGCGCCCGGCGAGGTCATTGCCGTCGTTGGACCTACCGGGGCCGGCAAGACCACGCTGGTCAACCTGTTGCCCCGATTCTACGATCCACAAGCCGGGCACATCCTCATCGACGGGGCCAATCTGCCGGACCTGCATCTGGCCGACCTCCGCGAACAGATTGGTCTGGTCTTCCAGGAGACGTTCCTCTTTTCTGACACCGTGGGCAACAACATCGCCTACGGCGCTACCGAGGCCACCACAGACCAGATCACCCATGCCGCCGAGATCGCCAGGGCGGCTGACTTCATCGAGGACCTGGACCAGGGCTACGAGACCGTCATCGGCGAGCGCGGCGTGAGCCTGTCCGGCGGGCAACGCCAGCGTCTGGCTATCGCTCGGGCCATCGTAACCAACCCACGCATCCTCGTCCTCGACGATGCCCTGGCGTCGGTCGACCCCACCACCGAACAGGAGATCGTTGCGGGCCTGGGTGGCGTCTTTGCCGGTCGAACAGTCTTTGTGATCGCTCACCGTCTCAGCGCCGTCATGCAGGCTGATCGCATCGTCGTACTGGAGAACGGGCGCATCACACACATCGGCACCCACGACGAGTTGATGCAAACGGACGGCTACTATCGCACCATGGCCCGATTGCAGTTGATGCAGGATACAGACACGGAGCCCGCATGACCCATGCCCGACGCGGCGACTAGAGCCTACAACCGCCTGGAGGAGGCCCACAAGAAGCCGCTTGATGCTGCGATCATGCGGCGGATGTGGGACTACCTCCGCCCCCATCGCCAGGCCGTCCTGTTCAACATGATGCTGGCGCTGTTCGGGGCCGGGCTCGAACTGGCCGGGCCCAAGGTCGTCCGGCACCTTATCGACATTGATATCAAAGCCAATCGCGACTTCACCGGCGTGTTGTGCTCACTGGCTGTGCTGCTTGTGCTGTTTCTCGGCAGGTGGCCGATGACCTGGTTCTCCATCCGACGGAACGTCACGGTTGGCGAGTCGGTCATTCGAACTTTGCGGGATGACATCATCCGCCATCTCCAGCAACTATCCATGAGCTACTTCGACCGCACCAAGCTTGGCCGAATCATCGCTCGTGGTACCAGCGACGTCCACGCCATGCGCCACACGTTTGTTTGGGCGATGCCTCGACTGGTGGCCATCCTGGCCCTGCTGGTCGGCTCGCTGGTTATGATGGCGACCTCAAATGTCAAGCTGTTCGCCGCGCTGGCTGGGTTGGTGCCCGTGCTGGCGGTCGCCAATCACCTGTTCCGAAGGAAAGTCAGCACGGCATGGCGCGACGTCCGTGAATGGACCAGTCGCCTCACCGCCAACGTCGCCGAAAACATCTCGGGCATCCGCGTCGTGCAGGCCTTCACGCGCGAGGAGGAGAACCTCGCCGCCTTCGACGATATCCAGGCACGAGTCGTCGCCAGCCACATGCGGGCCGCCTGGATCTTCGGCGTCTACATGCCCACGCTCGACCTGATCGGTGCCTTCGGCAAGGGCGTCATTCTCCTCTATGGCGGCTGCCTCGTGGCCAGGGGCGCGTGCACCATCGGAACGCTGGTCATGTTCCTGATGTACTACGACATGTTCTTCGGCCCGATCCGCCAGATCGGCGAGATCTACAACGACGCCCTCCACGCCATGGCCGGCGGCGAGCGCATCTACGCCCTGCTCGACACGCCGCCCAAAATCATCGATTGGCCCGACGCCGTCGACCTGCCCGACGTGGACGGTCATGTCGTCTTCGACAACGTTACCTTCGGGTACGACCCCGGCACCCCCGTGCTGCACGAGATCAACTTTGAAGTTCACCCCGGTCGGACTATCGCACTTGTCGGGCCTACCGGGGCCGGCAAGAGCAGCATCGTGAACCTCGTCTGCCGCTTCTACGAGCCGCAGCAGGGCTTTATTCGCATCGATGGCACCGAAATCCGCGATATGACGCTCACCAGCCTCCGCCGTCACATGGGGTTCGTCCAGCAGGATAACTTCCTCTTTGCCGGTACCGTCGCCGACAACATCCGCTACGGCCGCCTCGACGCAACCGACGAGCAAATTGTCGGCACCGCCAAGGCCCTCGGCAGCCATGACCTCATAGCCGCTTTGCCCGACGGCTATCAGACCATGGTGGCCGAGCGAGGCGAATCGCTCTCCCTTGGCCAGCGACAGCTCGTCTGCTTCACGCGTGCCATGCTGGCCGACCCCAGCATCCTCATCCTCGACGAGGCCACCAGCGCCGTCGACAGTGAGACCGAAATGAGAATCCAGCGCGCCCTGCGCCGCCTGCTGGCAGGGCGGACCTCCTTCGTGGTCGCGCACCGGCTCAGCACCGTCCGCCATGCCGACATGGTGTTGGTCATTGACGAGGGGAGAATTGCGGAACGGGGCACCCACGAGCAACTGCTCGCGGCTGACGGACACTATCGCCGGCTATACGATGAGTTTGTACGTACGTAGAACCCCCGGGTGTTACTTGGCGCCCTACCCGTGTGCCGCCGCCCCCACGAACGCCATCAGCGCTGGCCTCGCCCCCCGTTGCCCCGCTCTCGACCGGTTGCCTCGAAGATCGACTGGGTCTTGAGCACCGTCAGGTCGTCTGGAAAGACGTGAAACGCCTGCACGTGCAGCTCCGTGCGGCGTGCCTCACAGTCCAGGTAGATAAACGGCGCCAACCCGTTGCTCGCCCATTGCTCGAAGCAAGCGAACATGCCCCGGTTGTGGCCCGTCCGAACCAAATCCTTGTACGTGGCGCGGAACAGGTGCTCCGTCATCCGCTCCACCTGGCTGGAGACGATATAGTGCCGCCCGCTGGCGAAATCGACGTTGTGATCCCGCTCCCCTCGGAACGGGAAACTGGTCAGCAGCCCCCGATCCGGGAGCAGATCGCTCTCCACGGCCACAAGCTCGGTCAGCGACCACTGCCCAGAATGCACCGTCACCACGTGCGAAAGCCCCGCGATCCAGACACTTGCGTGGTAGAACGGCTGGCTGAAGGTCTGGCTGCGGTCGATTCGGAACAGCTCCGGGTGCAGCGCGCGGTCGTAAAGGAAGAAGCTCAATTCCGCAACGGCGTGTTTGGTACGTCCCATTTCCACAGTTACTACCTGCCAGTTCCGGGCGTCCTGTGACGGTGGCGCCGAACAATCCAGGCTATTATACCCAGTTGGCGGCGCGACTGTTGGAAAAAATCCGGCAACGTTGGCCGCCTCACCGGTCGGCCCGGGCTGGGCCGACATCCGTCTAACCTGACCCCCGGACGAAGCCGGTATCGAGGATAAATGGGTCTCTACACCCCCTAGAACCGTCATTATCGGTCTTGGCGACAAGAGCCTTGGCGGACAGCCCAAAGCCACTATACGCCATATGATGTATTGAAATATCAAAGGGTGCGTTTAGGTGGCCGCCCCTCAGGTCCGCTGCGGCATCGACGGGTTCACCGGGCAGCCCCACTGTCCGATTGTCCGGCAAGACGCCTTAGTATCGGAGAGTCAGGAAAGCTACGGAGCAACCGGGTGACGAACCGCTCCAACGCCTCCGGGCCCCCCTCGAGCTGTCGGACCCGCAGCAGGGCGGCCTCGGCCTGCGGCTCATCTCCCCGTTCCAGGGCCACCTGCGCCAGCGCCAACCCGACGTCCACCGACTCGCCCCACTCCGCCGCGGCACGGTCAACCCAAGAGGTGAACCTGCTCGGCCGGTCCTCTGGCGGCGTCCCAAGAAACATCCAGAGCAACCTTGCCCACACGGCCTCCGTGGCAGCCTGGGCAGACGGCTGGTCTCGATTGGGCGCGGCCTCCTGAAGAAGTCTGAGTTGCTCGGCGGCCGCCGCCTGCTCGCCGTCCGCTAACAGGTATAGAGCCATGTCCCGTCGGACGCGCCGGGCCGGCCCCGAGCGCGCGCTGCGGTCCGGGAGCACATCAAGGGCCTGCCGCACAACCCCAACCGCTTCGCTGGCCGCGTCCGGGTCCGACACGAACATGTACCACGCCTGCTCCTGCAAGGCCGACGAATGGGCGACGTCGAACCGGCCGTCTAGCCGCGCGTAACTGTCGGCCGCCCGTCCGGCCAACTGGGCAGCCTCCGCCGGTTCACCGCGTAGCTGGGCCGCCGCTGCGGCCAACCGGAACGTCTCCGGGACAGCCTCGGTCACGACTGCCACCTTGTCACCATGCTCCGCCAACTGTTCGGCCTGCTGCAATAGCGTCGCCACGGCTTCGTCAAAGCCAGCCTGCTCGTTTATAGCCTCCAGAGCCCTTCCCACGTTTGGCGCAATCGGACCGTCACGCAAGGCGTCGCGTAGAAGTGCGACACCTTCGTTCAGCTCCTCTGTGGTCATGTAGCCAAGGAGGCGCACAGCCGGTGTGGGGTCAGCACGGTTTGCCCGTCGTGCCAGGACAAGCCAGCGGCGAACCTCCAGTGCCGTGCGAGCTGCCAGATCTTCCTCCCCCTGTGCCTCGAGCAGTCGGACCTTCACCTCCCCCAGGCTGGCCATCAGCTCCCTGACACGGCCATAGCCCGGCGCCACGCGCTCGAGGTAGCGGCCCACCGTAACGCCGCGCTCGATCGATTGGGTGACCTTGCTCACCTCAATCGTAGTCGGTCCGGGTCCCTCGCTGCCTGTCTCCACTGCGCCGCCTTCAGCCAGCGCCACCGCCGTCTCGAGACGTCGGTGCAGGGACTCCAGATTCCTGGCAGGATCGAGCTGCCCGCCCGCCGCACGCTCGAGAAACCGCTCGGCTTGCCCTAAATCGCCCTGACCCGCGACGACCATCCCCTCGTAAGCAGCCCTCGACGCACGCCAGTCACCCCAAGCCAGCAGCCCGCCCACGCCGGCAGGGAGCAGCAAAGCGACCGCCACAAACGGCCGCCAGGTCAGCGGTGCGCCGGCTGCGACCTCCAGACCTGACCTGTCCTCCTGGGTACACACAGCCCATGCCAATCCCAGCATGGTGGCGGCGATGGCCGGCAATCCGGGCATCCGCATCGCTACCTCTGTCGCCTGGCTCACGACGATCGCCAACGTGGCCACCACCAGCGAGATGACAAACCACCCGCCGGGCATCGACGCAGAACGGTTGGCGGATCCGATCAGGCGGCGACGCCTCACCAAGCCGATTACCGTCACGACCCAGCAACCTGCCCACAGGCCGGCGCCAATTACGCCAAGGTCGGCCAGCGCCTCGAGCCACTCGCAGTGGGCGTGGGAGACGATCTGCCCGGTGAGTACGCCAGGGTCGCGCCATCGGTCGATGGCGCCCATTTGTGGTGCCAGGCGGCTGTACGTGCCACCGCCGTCGCCGGCGATCGGATGCTCGGCGAACATCCGCAGCGCGTAGCCCCACGCATAGGGGCGAAGCCGCACCGAAGCGGCTCGGCCAAACGCGCCCGATGCAACGTAAGTCATTATGCCAAAAGAACATACGGCGACTACCGCCCCGAGCAGCAAAGCCTTGATGCCACGACGTCTAAGCCACAGCCCCAGCGGCAGGAGCAGGGCGGCCAACAGTCCGAGCATTGCCCCACGGGCCTGCGTCAGGGCCAGTGCCCAGACCATCACGGCGCTGGCGATGATCGCACCAACGGGCAGCAGTCTCGCCCAAATGGTTTGACCGGCTTGTACCGACGTTCCGAAAGACGCTTGGTCTTGTCCGCTGGCTTTGCCGGGGCGAACGAACACTGCCGCCGCCACAGCCAGGCACAGCGGCGTCAGAAGCATGGCGGCAAAGGGCAGGGGGTTGCCTATCGGGTAGGACAGCCGCAGTCCCGGGCTGCGGATGTAATGATGGGCCAGGCCCAGGGCTGCCGCCGCGGCCATCGCCGCGACCATAAGTCCCCCGGCGATTCGCGCGCCGCGCGGACCCAGACGACGGCCCAACACCACGCTCCACATGGCCCAGAACAGCATCGTGCCCGCATAGCCGGCCGCCTGACGCGGCGCAGACGACCATCCCACCGCCAACCCAGCCCAAACGACGTACCCCACCAGCAATAGCTGGGAGATCGTTGGCAGGCTGACTTTCTGCGACGCCCGGACCAAGGCGGGGCTAGGCTGTTCCACCGCCGACTCGCGACGGAAGATCGGCGCCGCCAGGCGGGCCAGCCACGCCACAGCCGCCACGAGCATGGCCGCGCACGCGCCCAGCCGGAAGATGAGGTCCTTGATCTCGACCCCGCGCAGCGTGGGCTGTGTGTAGTTCAGGCTGAGCAGACCGACCAGCGGCTTGAACCACGACCCCTCGGCCCAATCGCGCATGCCGGGCTGCCAGCGCCCTTCGGGAGCGCAGACAAGCAGCGCGTTGCCGAACAGCACGACGCCCACCAGGACCAGCAGCAGGGCGACCTCGACTTGATCGACGCGCGATCGAGCCGCCATCGCACTACGCCTCGCCTCGGGCCGGCAGGTGGTCGAGCAGTTCTCTGACATGTTTGATCGTCAGGTCGGGCTGTACCTGGTAGTCCTCAGGCGCCCAGTGGGTCTCGGTCTGGTCGTTCTTGACCAGGGCGGTCCGCATCCCAAGTTTCTGCGGCGGCGCGATGTCGTATAGGGGAATGTCGCCGACAAAGAGCGTTCGCTCGGGCGCTACGGGCATGCCGGCTTGAGCCATCGTCGCAAGAGCGGCCTGAAAGATACGTGGGTCGGGCTTTCGGTGGCCGACGCCCGACGAGAACGTCGTGGCCGGGAAGTAGCCCGACAGTTCCAGCCGATCGAGCTGCTGGCGGCAGTAGGGCGGTGGGGCCATCACGTTGCTGACGATGGCCATCCGGTATGCACGCTGGCGCAGCTCCTTCAACGTCGGAATGACGTCGGGCAGGACATCGAGGCAGTCGATCCACGGCGACCAGAACAGGTCCTCCAGACTCACCAGCAGATCGGGCGCCGGCTTGACACCGCCGAGTTTCTTCAGCCACGCCGTCAGCACGGTCGCCAGCTCAAGTTCGCGGTGGTCGGGCGGCTGGTAGGCGTGGGTCTGCATGTCGTGCAGGATGTCGAGCAGGTCCTGAATGGCGCTGTCCGACGGCGCCAGACCCGTCGCGAACAGGTGTCGGGCAGCCCGCTCGGCCCCCTCCACCCACGCGAGCGTCTGACGCGATATCTGCGCCAACGTGCCGCCCCAATCGAAGAAGATCGCCTCAATATCGCTCAACATGGTACGCATTTTAGTCGGGCGGCGACCGTGCGGGAAGCGCGTGGCCGACGTGGCCGGCGACCGGTCGCGACTTTGTGTTCCACCGGCCGTTTCGCGTATAAGTAGCGGTAGAGGAGGTTCCAGACGTCGTGCATATTGCGAAAGTCAAGCTTCTGGCCGATCGTTACCCTACGCGAGGGCGTTACCCGTTCAATGTGCCCGTGCTGTGCGAGACCGGCGAGCTTGCCCTCGACTCAGCCGTCACGCTGTTGGTGGGCGAGAACGGTACGGGCAAATCGACGTTACTGGAGGCGATCGCCTGTCGCTGCGGCATCTACATCTGGCGGGGCGAGGAGCGTGGCCGGTATGAGGCCAACCCGTACGAGCGGCAGCTCTTCCACTTCATCGACGTGCAATGGACCAACGGCTCGGTGCCCGGCTCGTTCTTCGCGTCGCAGATCTTCCGACACTTCTCACAGCTTCTGGACGAGTGGGCGTCGGCCGATCCGGGTGTGCTGAGCTACTTCGGCGGCGAGTCGCTGATGACCAAGTCGCACGGGCAATCGCTGATGGCCTACTTCCAGAGCCGCTTTCGCGTAAAGGGATTGTACCTGGTCGACGAGCCGGAGACGGCCCTGTCGCCCGCCCGCCAACTCGAACTTTTGCGACTGCTGGCCGACATGTCACGCGACGGGCATGCGCAGTTTATCATCGCCACGCACTCGCCCATCCTGATGGCCTGTCCGGGCGCGACGATCTACAGCTTCGACCACGTCCCCGCCCGCCCCATCGAGTATGAGGACACCGAGCACTTCCGCGTGTACCGCGACTTTCTCAACGACCGCGAACGGTTTCTCAATTCCGACGGGGAAAAGTCGTAGGGCCGGGTGCGTCTGGTCCCGGCGCGCCGGGATCCGCCAGTGCTTTTTGGGGTGCCCCATGTCCTCGCGGTGAGCAAAGTCGAACCGCTCTGGACGTGGGCGACTGGTTAGCAGGGAAGAACCGCTAGGGCTTGTCCCGGTGCGTCGCGACTTGCACGCGAGGCTGATAGCGGTAGATGCGCACCGCGTCCGCAGGCTGCTGGATCTGCCAAGGCTTCACCCCCACCCACCTGGCCACCTTCGTGAGGAACAGGTCCAGCGTCTGTTCGAAGGTGTACCCGCCGTGTTCCTGAGCTAAGAGCAGGAACTCCCGCACCCAGCACACGAGGTAGGGCTGGTGCTTCGGAAGCGCTAAGTCTTTATCTTTCAGGTATTTCGGATGCCTTTCCAGAACCGCCTGCATTCTGTCGCCAGAATCTCCCATAATGGTGCTCTGAGGCTATCCACAAATCTCCATAACAACCCCATTTCGACGATATGGTGGTCGGCACTCCGTATTAGGTCAGGATATCTGCCGGTAAAGGCGCTTTGCGCTCTGGCATGCTGGTGGTACCATCTGCTCCTGAAGGCCGAACTTCCGGCTATTGGAGATTTGTGTAGAATAATATGTTATGCAAGCAAATGGAGAATCTGAACGTGTCAAATAGTGAGCAAGATTTTGTCAAGGAAATACTTCAGCATTTGAGGCGGTGGGAACTCATGGCAGGGTTGTTGAGAACAGCGCATATTTTGCTTGGATTAGTTTCTGTTGCTTGCTCAATATTAGTTGCATCGAAAATCAATTCACTCGACAACTCTTATATTGAATGGCTGGCATTTTGTGCAGCTCTATCGGTCGGAATACAAACCGGTTTCGATTTAGGTGCCAAGGCAAATAAGATGCGGCGTGCCTGGAGATACGTCAACTGGAGCTATCTCAAGTATAGGTCGAACGGAAGTCACTCAATCGATAACTTGATTGATGACTATAAAAAAGGTGAAGAAATGGTTGGCGATGTAAAAGAGATTGTAAGGTGACCAAGACGGCAAGCATTATAATACCAACAAAAAATGAGAGCATTTGGGTTGAGAGAACGCTCTTAATATTGTCTGCGTCTATGTATGCCCAGGAAATAATAATAGCAGACAATGATTGCGATTCTAAGATAAAGGAGGTAGCCTCCAGATATTCCTGTCGATTGATACAAGATACCACTCCTGCCAAGTCAAGAAATTCAGGAGCCAGAGCATCATCTGGCGATATATTAATTTTTGTTGATGCCGATGTAATCGTTCCGCCCCATTGCATAGATCGTGCAATAAATATTATTCAAGAAAGCACAAACGTTGGAATAGTGCACTTCAAGATCGTGCCAATAACAAATAGTGCGTTTGTAAGGTCGTCATATATTGTAATGCATTACTATTTTAAAATGCTGAGCATGCTGGGAGTCGCGCAAGGTATTGGCAATTTCATTGCGGTGAAACGAGAAGTATTTGATGAGGTTGAGGGCTTTGATGAGTCAATTAGCGCTGGTGAAGACGCAGATTTTTTTAGGCGAGCATCAAAGATCACTTCCATAGTCTATCTCGCCGATGACGAAATTTATGCTTCAGCACGACGGTATCATATAGAAAAACCTTATATCTTTTCAGCTAAATGTGTGATGTGGGCAATGTTACGACTGTTTGGGTCTAGTCGTAGTATCATTGCCTACAAATGGGAGTGCTACCCTGAATTCATTTTAAATAATGAATACAAGTGGATACAAATAAACCTAGAAGAATTGCATAACAAAATAATCCAGCCGACGCAAAATACGCGCGGCTGATTATTATCGTTAGGCAGAGATGATGATGTCAGCGAAGATATCCCATGGATCGTTGAACTTGTCTGAGCTCTCATGATCATTACGCCACCTTCGTCTCGGCGTGAAGCGCAGCGTTCTCCAACGCCGCCGCCAGCGCGTGCATCTGCTGATACCAGCGTACGCGTCGGAACCTGTGTTCGTGCAGTATTTATAGGGCGTGCAACTCGTTTGCACGCGAAAGAGGACCGCGGGTCCGGGACGGCGGACTGCCCTAAGACACTGTCAGCTTCGCAGACAGTGGCACACGGAACGCGTGCAAGCGAGTAGCACGCCCTACGAAGTCTTGAACCGGTGAGCCATGCGGGCCGGTCGTTGCCTTACGGCTCGAACCACCTCGGCACCAGCAGCAGCGGATCGCCGGTGAGTTCCCACATCCAGGCGGTGTAGTAGTTGGAGTGGAAGAACGCCTCAGCCGTGGTGCGGCCCTCGGCCAGACACCACACGATCGTTGACGGCTTGGGCGAGGCCGTAGTGGTGGGCTCGGCCGTGGCGCCGATAGCGGCGGCAAAGCCCCCGTTGACCAGCGCGTTGGGCACGTAGCGAGCGTCGTGGTCGGTGGTGCTGCGGACGGTGGTGGCCCCCCAACTGTTGAGGGCAAAGCCGAGAATCCGCGTGCCGGCCGGCGTGCCCGAGAAGTCAGCCAAGTTCCACCCAGTCAGCCGGTAATAACAGAACCGCAGTGCGCAGTTGGGGGTGGGCTGCTCGCCTGCTCCGTCCGACTCGAACGCCTGCCAAGGAAACCGCCACGCCGGGTCGTTGAAGTCGACATCCTCCACCGTCAGCCGCAACGTGCCCCATTCGTCGCCGCCGGCTGCACCCACGTCGAGGTAGTCGTAGTAGAGTCGCTCAGCGGCCGGCAGGGCGTCGGTGGCGCTGCGGATCGCTTGGGCGCGAAGCGTCAGGGCCTTGGCGTCGTCGAGCGTCGGGGCGTCGATGCGGGCTGTCAGGTATGTGTCGACCGCCAGCGTCGCCTTGGTGAGTCGGTCGGCCACCGGACCCAGCCGGGCTGAGAAGTAGTGGGGGTTGGCTGTGCGGACCTCGTCGAGGTTGTTGGGGTCGAGGTCCTGAAGCTTGCACGCCACCGACCAGCCGCCGCCACCCTGGAATATGGGTGTGTTGGCGTCCTGGTAGAAGTTGCCGGGCACGCGGTAGCCAACCAGGATGCCCATGATGCGGGCAGCAATATCGGGATTGCCGTCCAGGTAATCGCGGACCGGCAGAAAGATGTCGTCGCGAAAGTCGTCCTTGTGAATGCGTTCGAGGTTCGGGTCGGCATCGAGCCCGAGCGCATGCTCGGTGCGAATGTCCCACTGCGCGAGGTACCAATCCTTCCACGCGACGCTGTCGGCGTGGTTGAGGTTGTACAGCACCAGCCAGCTATCGGGCATGTCAGCCGTCCGCTGGTCGGGTGGCGGCTCGAACCGAGTGACGGTGATCGTTACCGTGTCGGGGTCCGAGTAGTCGGCCCCGTCGTAGGCGGTGAGACTGAACGTCAACTCGTCGCGCTGCGGGTCGCCCGTGTAGGCCGGCGCGGTGAACTGCGGCTGGGCGGCGTTCGGATCGAACTGCGGGTCGCCCGTGACCGACTCGCCAGCCGTCTGCGTCCACGCATACGTCAATGATTGCGGCCCGCCGTCGGGATCGTACGAGCCTGTCCCGTCGAGCGTGACCAGCGTACCCTCGACCGGGCTGGTGGCATCGACGTCGGCAACAGCTATCGGCTCCTCGTTGGCCGGAGGGGACGGCGGCTCGGGCTCGTCGGGCGGCGGTTCGAGCGCGTGGATCGCGACCGTGTCGCAAGGCAACTCGTCGCCCTCAACCGTGGTTACGCACAGCCTGACGGTGTGCCAGCCCGGTTCGGTGTAGGTGTGGCGAACCAGCGGCCCCTCACCGACTGTGTCATCACCGAAGTCCCACGCATACAGGCCATCGGGCAGGGGGGTATCGTCGGGGCAGTAGGCGGCGAACTCCACCTCCAGCGGCACGGCACCGGACTCGGTCGACGCCAGGATGGCGATTGGCGATGGGGGCGCAGGCTCGACCGAAGGCGGCTCTTCGCACGCGATGACGCACACCCACACCGGCAGAAGCAGTGTCGCGACCGCGCCCCATCGGCGCGCAAACCGGGCTTTTCCGGCCCCTTGCATGCATTCCCTCCGAACCCAGCCGATCACGTCCCGATCGCCAGGCGCCCGATTGTGCAGAATAGCGCGATCAGGTTGGCCCGTTAGGCTGGGCGCTATGGGAAATCTATGATTCCCCACTGCCCAGTCAAATAGGCACTACGTTTACCTGACTGTCAAATGACATTTCCGGACGCAGAACGCATCGTCCTGCCCGCGGCCCGAGTAGATCAGCCGTGTGGACGCGCACTGCCTCTGCGCGCCGGAGCAAACCGTGCGGTCGACAGTGCATTTGCGCGCGTGGTACGCGGCTCTGCGGTTGCTGAAGCGGTGGTGCCCGATGGTGGCAGGCGGCGCGGGTTCGAAGCTATCATCCGGTGCGTGCGAAGACAACCTGCCAGATGGAGCGAGCGGTGATGCGGTTTCTTCTGACCAATGACGACGGTCCGGACGTGGCGGGGCTGGCGGCCCTTCAGCGTGCGGTGGCAGATCTGGGCGAGTCGACGGTCGTCGTGCCGCGAGACGGGACCGCCTCTCGCGGACACGCGGTGACGCGTGATGCCGTACTGAGCATCGAGCGGACTGCCGATCGGCAATACGTGGTGGACGGCCTGCCCGCCGATTGCGTGCGTCTGGCGCTGACGGTGCTGCGCGACCAGATCGGCCCGATCGACTGGGTGTTGGCCGGCATCAACCACGGCGCCAACCTGGGCGTCGACGTGTATTACTCGGGCACGGTGGGGGCCGCTCGCGAGGCCGCCATCCTCGGCCTGTCGGCCATAGCTCTATCGCAGTATTACCGGCGGGGCGTCGAGCCGGACTGGGCGCGGACCGAGCGATGGGCAGGCAGCATCGTCAGGCAGATGGTCGACCGATCAGACGCCCAAGCCGCGTTGTGGAACGTAAACTTCCCGGCGCTGCCGGCCGATCAGAAGCTCACCGGTGTGGCGGTGTGTCCGGTCAGCACCGATCCGGTTCCCGTCGTATATGAAAACGTGCAGCCCGTAGGGCAAGGCCGGCTGGCCGTGCGGTATACCGGGGTGTATGCCGACAGAGCGGCCAGGACGGATACCGACGTACAACGCCTGTTTGCCGGGTGGATTACCGTCACGCCGCTGAGGCTGGATGCAACAGCCGACGCATCCGAACCCGCCTTCCGCAACCCCGAGTAGCCCCTACGCGCAGGACCGGAAGCCACAATTCGGCGAGTATACATCTGATAGTGAGGTTTCTGCCGGTGGCGCGCCGGTTGGAGCCTGACTGGCGAGTCGCGGCGCGCGACAATAGAGCCTGAGCACGGTGGGGCGGTTACTCCTGCTCGGCCACGGGTGCCGCGAGCAGCTCGAAATCGGTCATGGTGGAGCGATCCCCCGTCTCGATCAGCTCGCGTAGCATTCGCGCGCGGGGCATGCGAGTGGTAACCCATCGCTTGGCGGCGGCGGCTTTGGCCTCGCTATGGTGGGCATCGCGAAGGAACAGATACCCGACGATCAGATCGATGGCGGCGTCGACAAGCTTGCGGCCATGAAGGTCCATATACTCCACGCCGGGCTGGCCTTTGACGAACGTGATGGCCTCGTTCAGGTCGGCCTGGCCGCGCTCGAGCTGCTGGCGAAGGCCGAGCGTCTCGGCCGATCCGTCCTGGGCAGCCAACTCGTCCAGCAAACGATCGACTGACCCCTGCATCACGCCGCGGACGGCGGCGACCACCTGCAACTGGCTGGTACCCTCGTAAATGGTGGTGATGCGCGAGTCGCGGAAGTAGCGCTCGCACGGGTAATCCTTCATGTACCCGCTGCCGCCCAGCACCTGGATGGCGTCGCTACTGACCTTGACCGACATTTCGGAGGCGAGGTACTTGGTCATGGGCGTGAGCATGCCGGTCAATCGCTTGTATCGGCGCTCGTCCTGCCGGAGGTCTCGCAACTCGGTCTTGTCGGAGGGTGGATCGAGTTCGATGCGCTTCGATGCCCCATAGAGGCGGTCCACGTAACGGCTGGTCTCATAGGTCAGCACGCGCGCCGCCTGAAGCTCCAGGCTCATGTCGATCAGCAGATCGCGCACCGCGGGCATCTGCTCGATCGCCAGGCCGAACTGCCGGCGCGTCGAGGCGTAATCGCGGGCGACGCGGTACGCGGCCTCACCGAGGCCCAGCGACTGGGCGGCGATGCCTACCCGCGCGCCGTTCATCAGGCTCATCACGTAGGTGACCAGTCCGCGCTGCCGCTCACCGATCAGGGTGGCTGGGCACTTGTCGAATACCAACTCGCACGTGGGCGAACCGTGGATGCCCAGCTTGTTCTCGATGCGGCGGACGCGCAAATGCTCGTTGCGCTCCACCAGGAGCATCGACAGCCCCCGCCCATCGGTGGTCTCCGGCTCGCTGCGGGCCAGCACCAGCAGGATTTCGCCGCACCCATTGGTGATGAAGCGCTTCACGCCGTCGACCCGCCACTGGCCCGTCTCGTCCTGGTAGGCGCGGACCTTGACAGCCTGGAGGTCGCTGCCGGCGTCGGGCTCGGTCAGGGCCATTGCGCCGGTGTACTCGCCCGAGCAGAAGCCCGGCAGGTATTGCTGTTTGATTTCCTCGCTGGCGAAGGCGCTGATCGTCTCGGCGATGCCCTGCAAGCCGAACAGGTTCATCAGCGACGCGTCGGCCCGCGAGACCATGTCGATGGCCATGGTGTAGGCCAGGTTGGGGAAGTTCAGGCCGCCGAAGCGGTGGGGCAGCGTAAAGCCCATCACCTCGGCCTGGGTGAGCTTCTTGAGGGCGTCGGCTGTGCCGGGTGCGTAGCTGACCGTGCCGTCCTCGTTATGGTGAGCGCCGGCGAGGTCGACGTCTTCGGCGCGTTCGGCGATGAAACCGCCCGCCACCTCGCCGACCACCGAGAGCACGCGGCGGTAGTTTTCGACGGCGTCTTCGCGGTTGCGCGGAGCGTGATCGAACTCATCGGCGAACCGAAAGCCCTCTTCCATGATCTCGGCCAGCTCGCCGAGATCCATGTGCTCCAGGTGAAACTTAATATCCTCATTGTCCTCAAAGAAATTAGCCATTGCTCATTCCCATTAGGGCTGATGCATCCTGTCTGCGCGATCCGCTACGCAAGGCGTGGCCGAGTCGCGCATCGTCTTGGCGATGCTAGACCCGCGCTCGGATCGCTTTGATCATCCTGGGCACCACTTCGTTCAAATCGCCTACGATGCCATAGTGGGCGATTTGGAGGATCGGGGCCTCCGGATCCTTGTTGATGGCCACAATCTTGCCCGACTCCTGCATGCCGGCGCGGTGTTGTACCGCACCGCTGATGCCGACCGCGATATACAGGGCCGGTCGCACCGTCGTGCCGGTCTGGCCCACCTGGTGGTCGTGATCGATGAAGCCGCTGTCCACCGCGGCACGCGACCCGGCGGCGGCCGCGCCCAACGCGCCGGCCAGATCCCAGATGAGTTTGAAATTGTCGCGGCTGCCCACGCCGGCCCCGCCCGAGACGATGATGCGCGAAGCCTTCAGGTTGACCTTCTTAGGCTGCCGATGATGGTCGATCAGTCGCAGGGCGAGCTCCTCGGGCTTCACGTCGAGCTTGGCGCGGACGGTTGTGCCCTTGTGTCGCCCGTTCAACTCGGCCATGGGCATGACGCCCTCACGCACGGTGGCCATTTGCGGCCAGCGATGCGTGTTGACGATGGTTGCGATGATGTTGCCGCCGAAGGCGGGGCGTATCTGGTACAGCAGATTGCGGAAGACCTGCTCGGTTCGCTTGTCCTCATGGTCGCCGATCTGAAGATCGGTGCAGTCGGCCGTCAGGCCACATCGCAGCGTGCTGGCGCAGCGCGGCGCCAGATCGCGCCCAAGCGACGTCGCCCCAAACAGCACGATCTGCGGCTCATGCTCGGCGACCAGTTCGCACAGCGCGCGAGAGTAGGGATTGGTCTGGTAGTGCTCGAGCCGTTCGTGTTCGGCCAGATAGACGACGTCGGCGCCGCGGGCGATTAACTCATCGGCTAGAGACGCAACCTTGTCGCCCAGCAGAACGCAGCCCAGTTTGACGTTGAGTTGGTCCGCGAGTTCGCGCCCCTTGCTGAGCAGCTCCCGCGGTACGTCGCTGAGTTTCCCGTCTTCCTGTTCGGCGAAGATCCATACTTCGCCCTTCGGATTCGGTTTGGTCATCGCGTTGGACTCCGAGCCGCAGCCACCCATCACCCGATGGTGTGGTCTTCAATGAGTTCATGTACGAGGTCTCGAACGCCCTCTTCGGTCGGCGACACGTTCTTGTACTCGCCTCCGGTCAGCACAACGCTCTGGATGCGATGCACCTTGGTGGGTGAGCCGGACAGACCGATCCACTGTTCGTCGACGTCGAGCCCGTCGAGACTCCACTGCTCGACCAACAGTCCGCGCCGCTTCAACGCGTTGCATTGGGCAGCCACTTCCTTTTCGATCTTCTCAGGCGCCTGACCCTCCATCTCAGCGGCGACTTGTTGCTGCACCTCGGACGGGGCCATCGCCGATTTGTGCTTCATCAGGCGTCGTGCGGCCGGCGGGCGGGGCGTGTTGGCCTCCGACGTGACCGTTACGAGCAGCGGCAGATCGCCTTCCACCAGCTCCCAGCCGTGGCCCACGTTGCGGCGGATGCGGGCTTTCCCGTTTCCGAGCGATTCGAGCTTCTCGAAGTAGGTCACCTGCGTGATCCCGAGCTTCTCGGCAAGCTGCGGGCCCACCTGGGCCGTGTCGCCGTCGATGGCCTGGCGACCGCAGAAGACCAGGTCGAAATTACCCAGCTTCCGCACCGCACAGGACAGAATGTAGCCCGTGGCCAGCGTGTCGGACCCGGCGGCCTTGCGGTCGGTGATCAGAATCGCCCGGTCGACCCCGCGGTAGAGACCCTCACGCAGGATCTCGGCCGCGCGCGGGATGCTCATGGTCATGAGGATCACCTCACCCCCGTAGGTATCCCGGATCTCCAGGGCGGCCTCCAGGGCGTTGAGATCCTCGGGGTTGAAGATGGCCGGCAGGGCGGCGCGGTTCACCGTGCCGTCGTCTTTCATGGCCTTGCCGGTGACCTTCTTCGTGTCCGGAACCTGTTTGGCGAGTACCACGCAACGGTAACCCATTACAGCGACCTCAACTAAGCGACTGGGAAGTAACCTCAGTTGAACCGGGCAGGATAGCGGACGCGCCGCCGGGCGTCAACGGTCGATTTGACCGCCTAACGCGATCCCGGGGCGTGCCCAACGGGTGCTTGCGAAGCCCCCGGCCGCCACGCCTGCACACCGATCGGTTCGATCGGCGGCAGGCCTTCGCGGGCGCGACGGCGGCCGAACACCCTGACTCCGTCGCGTCCGGCGCTGACGCAGACGGACGCTTCGCTGCCGACCAGAGGCCGGTCTTGCCAGCGCAGGTGCGTCCCCTCACCCAGTACGTAACCGACGACTTGTCCGTCCTGGACGCGGACCATCGCCAGCAGCCCGTCGGTCTGAAGCGGCCCAGCCGTCAGCGGCGAGCCCAACTGCATGTGATGCTCCTCGGACTGCCAGACGACATAGTCCACCGATCCGTCCGGCAGCTCGACTCGCACCGCGCCGGCCGTCGGATTGGCACACTGCAAATCAAGGTCGTGAACGCGCGCTTGCCCGTCCGCCGAGGCGGCAAGTGTCGCCACCGCCGCATAGCGAACCCGAATATCGTTCTGCGTTGCGGCGATGCGTTTGAGCTTGTCTCGGTAACGCCTTTGTCCCGACTCGGCCGGTTCGATGGTGATTGCAGGTTGGCGGGGCGTTACGAAACGGATGGCGCAAACGGCCTTCTCGGCCGTGATGAGCAGCGGGTCTTCGAGCGTCCCCGAGCCGTCGATCGGCAGGTCGGGCGAATGCCAGTGCCAGTCGTAGCGATGCGGATCGTGCGAGTATTGCAGGTCGTCGACGGCGAGCAGGTAGGGCGTCGGGCCCTGCTTGACGAAAAGACACGCTCGCTCCGCCCGGATCGCGGGATTGTCATTTAGTATCGTGTTGTCGCGGTACGACCACTTGGCGTCGCCGCGGACGTAGTCGGCGAACTCGCCGAGCGCCAGCCCCACAAGGACCCCTAACGTCGAGTTGTCGTCGCCGCAGGAATGCTGATTGTCGTGGGCGGGCCATCCACCGCCGTCGACCACGACCATGTTGTGCTCGAAGTCGACGCCATGATTGAGGTGGCCATACGGGTACAGGTCCGCATGCGTGGCAAACAGTGTTCCGAAGCCGCCCAGCAGAAACGAGTTCATGTCATAGTGCTGGTGGTTGCACTTTTCGAAGCGTGTTACGAAGGCAAAGAATGCGGCGTTGGGATCTTCCCACCGCGAACGGCTGAACACGTAGCCCGCCCGGTTGGGTGTGACCTCGAAGTAGTGCGACGCAGGCAGATTCGCCTCCAGCGGGCTGACGGGGGTCAGCTCCAGCGGGTACCACAGAAACGTAATGAGCGAGTCCAGCCGCCGGTCGTCGGTGTATGTGCGCCAGGTCCACAGGCCCGCCGCATCATGGCTTCGTTGCATGCAGAGGAGGTACTCAGCTGCAAACGTTCGTCGGCCGTAGTTGGTGTTATCACCGATGGGGGCGCAGCCGCCTTGCGGCATCCACTGATACATCTGGTACTGCATTGCTCGCAGGGCTCCCGAGCCGTCCAGCAGGTCGGGGCCGCCGCTGCGTCGCAACGCCTCGGCGAACTGCGCGGCGTACCGCAAGCCGACGATGGCGTAGTTGGGGCCCTCCCAGCAGATGCCCGATTCCTTCCAGCTCAAAGGAAAGAAGTTCTGACCGATCCGGCGCACCGCTTCGGCGTACCACGTTTCGGTCCTCGGGTCGGTCGAGTCGGGCCGGATCGCCGTCGCCAGCAACCCGATCCCGCTAACCGGGATGGCGCCGACGTTGTACGACGCCTCGCGCCACCACTGTTGGTTCGTGTATTCGTAGGCCGCACCACACCACGCTTCCAGCGCCAGCAGCATCTCGGTGCGTTGCTGGGCGGTCAGTTTCCCATACAGCCAATCCCACGCCAGCGCCAGCGCGCGTAGCGGCCTGGCCTGATGGTGAAAGTCGGCCCGCTTGTAGAACGCCACCGGGTCTTCCTTTTCCAGCACCTGGAGCATCAGTCGAATGGCGCCCGACGCCATCTCCTCGTCGCCCTGAAGCTGCCAGAGCAGAGCACGGGCCTCGAGTTGACCGGTCCAACGTTCCAGGTCGTCCGGGGCGGTCGCCCGGCTGGTGAGTTTCTCCCAGCATGCCGTCAGCAAAGGGTCGGCGTCCTTTCGCAAGGCCAACTCGCGCGTCTGCGATCTGTCAAAGAAAAGAAAGGGGTGAGCCGGTGCGATCCGGGCTGGTTCTGAGGTGGCTGACGGCTGCTCAGAAGGGGCCGTGGCCCCCCAGGCGGCCTTGCAGGCCAGGGCGCTTATCACTGCTATCGAAGAGGCTACTGCCAAACGCGACACCAAGTACATACGTCTTTCCTTCCGCCCCCACACCCGCCGTGCCTGGCGGCGACCGATGGCCGCCTTGCCGAGACCGCCTCGCCACAGTACACGATGTAACGGGCAGCGGCCAGACGAGGCGAGGATCCGTCGGACTGCCCAGGCGAGAGGGGTCCAGGAAAGGCAGAACCCATCACCGGCGTAAGGAGCTGCTCATGAAAATCCAGAGCATCGAAACGTTCACACAGGAGCCGATCAGCATCGTCCGCGTGACCACCGATGACGGGGCGCAGGGCTTCGGCCAGATCGCACCGCGCAACGCGGACATCTCAGCCGCCGTCTTGCACCGGCAGATTGCCCCGCACGCACTGGGGGCCGACGCGTCGGATCTGGACGGACTGGTCGATACCTGCATCGAGGAGGAGTACAAGTTTCCTGGATCGTACGTATGTCGGGCCCTCGGTGGTGTCGACACGGCGCTATGGGATCTCCGCGGCAAGCTGGCCGGCAAGAGTGTGTGCGAATTGCTGGGCGGCCGCCCCGGGCACATCGCCGCATACGCCTCGAGCATGCGGCGGGACATCACGCCCGAGGACGAAGCCGAGCGGATGTGCCGGTTGATCGAGACCCATGGCTTCCGGGCCTGCAAGTTGAGGATCGGCAAGCGCACCGGGCACGATCAGGACGAGTGGCCTGGCCGCACCGAGACGCTGATTCCAACGGTCCGCAACGCGGTCGGCGAGGATGTGGCTATGCACGTCGACGCCAATAGCTGCTACACGCCGAAGAGGGCGATCGAGGTCGGCCGCGTGCTCGAACAGTACGGCGTCTGTCACTTCGAGGAGCCGTGCCCATACTGGCACCTCGAATGGACCGCCGAGGTAGCCGCGGCGCTCGACGTGCCGGTAGCCGGCGGCGAGCAGGACGTTTGCCTCGCACAGTTCCAGCGCATGATAGCGATGCGTGCGGTCGATATCGTTCAGCCCGACGTGTGCTACGTGGGCGGTCTGACCCGGGCGTTGCGCGTGGCAGCCATGGCGGCCGAAGCCAACCTGCCGTGCACGCCGCACTCGGCCAATCTCTCGCTGGTTACGGTCTTCACGCTGCACATGCTGGCCGCTATCCCCAACGCCGGGCCTTTCCTGGAGTTTTCGATCGAGCCGTCGGGCTTCGGCGGTCTGTATGCACCGCTTCCCGAGGTGCGCGACGGTGTGGTGGCCGTTCCCGACGGGCCCGGCTGGGGCGTGACGATCGACGCGTCCTGGCTGGCTGCCGCCCAGCGCCAGATCAGCGAGTTGGATTGACTCGCTCGGTGGCCTTCAATTGGCCGGCGTAACATATGACGGGCGATCGCGCGTGAGCGCCCGCATGAACGACTGCGGCTTTCGCCTACGCTTCAAGGTTCAGCCAGCGCAGCTCGTCCGGCGTCAACTCCACATCCATTGCCGGGACCGATGTTCGGGTTTCCGACAGCGCCCGAGGCCCGATCAGGGCAAACGTAGGGAACGGCTGGCAGAGCACGTAGGCCAGCGCGATGTTGATCGGGAGCACGCCTCGGTCTTTCGCCAGCTCGACGGCCCGCTGGAGGCGCCCGAAGTTGTCTTCGCAGTACCAGCATCGGACCAGTCCGGGGTCGGACAGATTGTCGGGATCGGCCCTTCCGGCGAAGAAGCCCTGCGCCTGACTCGACCAGGACATAAGCGTCATCTGCGTCCGCGCCAACCAGTCGCGCCACGTCTTGTCCGACGAGGCAAGGCATCCGTCCCAGGGCGGCTCGACCATCCGAGCAAGGCTGAAGTTGTTGCTGACAACTGTGAAGCCTGTCAGACCCTTCGAATCGGCGTAGGCGTTGGCGGCATCCAGCCGTTCCATCGTCCAGTTTGACCCTCCGAACGCGCGGATGCGGCCCGCTTTCTTGTGCTCGTTCAGCACGTCGACGAATTCCCCGGCCGGCACGTCCGGGTTGTCGCGATGGAGCAAATAGACATCGACGTAGTTGGTTTGCAGACGCTCGAGGGTCTCGCTCAGTTGCCGGGTCACCGCCTCCGGGAAGCAGTTGGGCGTATGGGCTCCCTTGCCGATGATGGCGACCTTGCTGCGGATGTTGCGGTTAACAATCCACTGACCCAGCAGTCTCTCGCAAGTGCCGCCGGCGTAGATGTGAGCCGTGTCGAAACACGAGCCGCCTCGCTCGATGAAATCGTCGAACATCACCGCCGCATGCGGCATGGTTCTCTGGTTGTCGCAGCCCATGATCAGCCGCGAGATGGGCACCTCCACGCCCGGCACGCGTCCGTACTTCATGTTGTGGTCCTTGCGTGGTGCGAGGGGCCGCTTGTGTACCGTCTGCGTCTGTGCTTCGGGCTTCTCGGCGTCGTAGACCATACCGATGGCTTCGCGCCACATATCGAGCGTCTTCATGTTGCCCAACGTGTCGTCCCAGGTCATCGCCGGGGAGGGGGCCTGCCTGGCGTCGATGTGTCGGGCGACGGTATCGGCTTCGATGGTATACAGGCCCGCCGGCGAATCGACGGCGATCTCGCGCCGTTTGGGCTCGTCGTGGCGAGCGACCATGATCTTGGTTTGACCGCCTTGCCGGGCTGGAATCCACGGCGAGGGGATGTAGATGTGACCTTCCGATCCGAAGATGCGCACGACGCTGTCCGAATTCAGGTTCACGCCGGTAGCCAGGCTGGCCAGGATGCCGCCTGGGAACTTCATCGACGCTACCGCATACTCGTCCACACGGCTGGTCGGTCCGATCACGGTGGTGCCCTTCACCTCCACCGGCTCGGCGAAGTCCTTGCTGGCCGCCACGCCGGCGACCAGCCGAACCATTGACGTGCAGTAGCACCCCACATCGAGGATGCCTCCGCCGCCCAGCGAGTTGGCGAACAGTCTGCTGTCGGGGTTGAACCCGGCCTGGAAGCTGAAGGTCGCCTGAATGAGCCGGACTTCGCCAATCGTGCCGTCTCGCAGAAGCTCGGCCAACCTGGCCGTCTGCGGATGGCAGCGGTACATGAACGCTTCCATCAGAAACACGTCGTGCCGACAGGCTGCTTCGACCACGGCCATCGCCTCGGCGTGATTGAGGGCGATGGGCTTCTCGCAGAGGATGTGCTTGCCGGCCTCGGCTGCCTTGATTGCCCACTCGGCGTGCATGGGGTGCGGCGTCGAGATATACACCGCGTCGACCTGATCGTCGTTGAGCAGGGCCTGGTAGCTCGCGTGGCGGCGGGATACGCCGAATTCCTCGCCGAACTTGTCAGCCCCTTGCCGGCTGCGGCTGCCCACGGCCGTCAGGACTCCCGTCTTGGAGCCGGCCAGACCTTTTGCGAACGTGTGTGCGATACTGCCCGTCGCCAGAAGACCCCATCTGAGTTTCGCTGCCATATGCCTTGTTCCTATGAAAGAGCTGTTGGACTCACGCTTGCCGTGACGGCTCCAGTACCCTCACCGGCAGTAAGGGGGGCATTCTCGCTGCCCGCGAGCGGCGCGTCCAGTTCTCTGACGCGCCTGGCCTGCCCGGATCGACCATGAACGCCTTTAGGCGGGCCTTCTTGGACGGCATCATGGTCCGGCGATGGCCGTGTCCTCCCTCAGCCGAGCAGAGGAAGTGCTTGTCGATCTCGCAGATCGTGCTAGACTTGCGCGAAAGGCCCACGGCGGTGGTGAGCGGGAGGCCATCCGGGGAATCGCGGGTTAGGGGAGCAACAAGTATGAAACTATGGATGAGCGTGTCAGCTTTGGTGGCGGTGCTGTCGGGTTCGGTAATCGCCCAAACCAAGCCTGTAACGGCATCGGCACCTACGGTCGATCCCAAAGCCGACAAGGTGCTGCGGAGTATGTCCGAGCAGTTGATCCGCTGCAAGAGTTTCCGTGTCGACGTCGACCTTGTCTTTGCCTACAAGTCGCAGAGCGACAGCGACGAGGAGGCTGTGAGCTATCGCGTGGGGATGGAGCGACCGAATCGGTTTGCTGCGTCGGTCACGAACGGCCGGGGCGCGACACTGGTCTGTGACGGGAAGGGTCTCTACACCTACTGGTCGGGCACCTATACGATCGAGGCGGCGCCAAGAACGATCAGCGAGCTATACCTATACGACAAGGTGGGTGCAGGGTGGGTGCTGCATACGTTGGTGGCCTCGGATCCCTATACAGACCTAATGGAGGGCGTTCGAGAAACTCGCTACCTGGGTCTCGAGGAGATTGACGGCGATTCTTGCAGCCGAGTGCATGGCGGCCAGGACGACATGGAGTGGGACATCTGGGTCCAGGCGGGTGAGCAGGCGGTGATCCGCAAACTGAGCTTCGATCTGACGAAGATGTGGTCTGACCACGGCTACGAAGGGGGCGTGACCGCCACGTTTGATGGTTGGGGCATCGATCGCGACTTACCGGCTGCAGCCTTTACGTTCGTCGCTCCGGAGGACGCTGTGAAGGTCGATTCGTTCTTCGAGGGGGACGACGAGCCGAATCCCGCCGATGAGCTTCTGGGCAAGCCGGCCCCGGAGTTCAAGCTGCCGCTGCTGGCGGGCGGGACGCTTGACTTGGCGAAGCTTAAAGGCAAGGTCGTGATACTCGACTTTTGGGCGACGTGGTGCGGACCTTGCCGCAAAGGCCTGCCGGCGCTGACCTATCTGGCCAAGCAGTACGGTGACAAGGGCCTGCTGGTCTATGCGGTGAATCTGCGCGAGAAGCCAGAGAAGATTCGCAAGTTCCTCGCCGAGCAGAAGCTCGAACTGACGGTCGCCCTGGATGGTGACGCGACCGTCGCGGATCGCTACAAGGTAAGCGGCATTCCGCAGACAGTGCTCGTCGATGCACAGGGGGTCGTCCAAGCGGTGCACGTGGGATACTACCCAGGCTTCAAGAAGAAGCTCGTCGAGCAGCTGCAGGCGGTGCTGGCTGGCAAGAGGCTGGTCGACACAGGGCAAGCCTCCCAGAAGGGCGCGCAAGAGACCGAGGCGGCGGACGGGGCGTCGGACAGTCAGACCGATTGACGTCGAAGGGCTGACATGGCCTGAGACGGTGACCCGATTCGTCGTCGTCCTGCGTTTGAAACGGAGAGTACCCCCCCCTCGGATGTGTGCACGCGTCGAGGCGGCGCGGATGGGAATGGCATCGTCCAAGCTCAAGATACCAGCATGCTGTGGACGCGTTGTGGCGAGCGCGGCGACTTGCCCCACGACGTTAACGGCAGCCGCAGAGTTACCACTGCGGACTTCGTCGTGTAAGGGAATACCTTGGCGGTGTTCTTCGGCCCAAGCCGTAATGCTTGAACGGTGCGACGTGTGACGAGGCTAGCCGTGGTGCCGCGCCCCTTCTGGTCCAACCCCTACACACACCAACCTGGCAAGCGACGATCTGGCTGATGTGAGCTTATACAAGGGGCTGTTGCGGTGACGGTGCGGCTGGCTACACTCATTCGGCGCTGTAGCCTGCCAACGTGCCGCTGGCGGCGCAATCCGCAAAAACCGACCGGAGGCCAAGACATGCCCGCCACGAGCCTGAAGTTCAGACATGAAGTCATCGACGCCGATCCGCCCGGCTGCCTGCACGACATCACGCTGATCGCCGACGTGAACGGCAACGGGCGAAACGACATCATCATCGGCGGCAAGTCCGGCGAGGTGACCCTGTTCTGGTATGAGAACCCCTCGTGGCGGCGGCACGATATGGCATCGGCGCCGAACCTGGAGGCCGGCGGTGTCGTCGTGGACATCACCGGCAACGGCCGACTGGACGTGGTGGCCGGCCAACAGCTCGACGGTCGGCACGTGTTCTGGTTTGAGAACCCTCCCGACCCCACCCAGCCGTGGCCCACCCGCGTGATCGAGGATCGGTTCGAGAAATATCACGATCAGGCCGTCGGCGATGTCGACGGTGACGGCGAGCCCGAGATCGTCATGCTCTCACAGAAGAGCGGCGTGCTGTTGTACTACGACATTCCACCCGACCCTCGCGTTTCGCCCTGGCCGAGGGAGTGCTCTCACCTGATGGCCGAGGGGATGGTCGATGTGGAGGGTCTACGGATCGTGGACATCGACGGTGACGGCCAAATCGAGGTGCTCGCCGGGCCGAACATCCTCCGACCCACTGGCGCCGGCGGGCTCTGGCGGGCGGAATCCTTTGCGTCGGACTTCGTCAAGAGCCGCGTGGCGGTGGCCGACCTCGACGGCGATGGCCGCCTCGAAATCGTCCTGTGTGAGGGAGAAAGTCACCCCGGGCGACTCGCGTGGTGCGCGCCGCCCGACTGGCGCCCACGCATCCTGCGCGACGACCTCTTCCACCCGCACAGCCTCGAGATCGCCGATTTCAACGGCGATGGTCGCCCCGACATCTTCGTCGCCGAAATGGGCCTGGGCAAGAACCCCGACCCCAAGATGATGATCTACCGCAACCTGGGCGGCGGGAAATTCGAGGAAGTCGTCATCCAGCACGGCATCCCGACGCACGAGGCCAAGGTGGGTGACCTGACGGGCAACGGTCGACCTGATATCGTCGGCAAGCCCTACGATCCAGAGCGGCACATCGACGTCTGGTTCAACGAGACGTAGTGTCTGCCCCCACGGGGTGGCCTCGCGCAACGGCTGCGCGCGTCCGGTGGAGCCCATGCAACCGGTAGGACGGCCGGGCCCCAGACGCCAAGTTCCGTTCTGGTGTACGATCCCGACCCGGCGGCAGGATGCGGAACGGCTCACGCGGCCTTCGATGCGACGCGGTCTACGACACCGCTGCACCGATAATCGCCGCGACCAACGCGCCAACGAGGGCGTCGGCTATCGTGCTGACCGAGGTGCCGGCCAGGTCCGAGAAGAAGTTCTCCGGCAGGCAGCCCGTGCCGAGCAGCACCCCACCACCCAACAGCAACCCCAGCATCCCTGTCCTCAAGCGGTGACGGATGGTCATCGAACATCTCCCATCTCAAATTCTGCGATGCGATCGGCTAACCGGGCGTTCCGCGCATCGGTCCCAACTGCGATCAAAAGGGCCGCACCTATGGTCTGGTCGACCCTTGCCTGGGTGCAGCCTGCCAGAGGCTACAGTTCGGGCCTCGCCACACATGGGCTCGGCAGCCGACGCTGGGCCTGGCGGCACCCAGGGATATTATCGCCCTGGGCACACAGTGCAAGACACGTCGGCAAAACAACTCCTCCTCGGTCAAGACTCCCGCCGTACCATCAGGCCCGACAGCATTGCTTCAATGATTCCTGCGACCAATGGTGCCTGATTAGCTGGAACCCCCTCTCTGGGGCCATCAAGTCCCCAGCGTACCTTGGCGGGTTGCACAGGCGGGCCGGCCGCCGTACACGGGGGGACCGCACGGTTTGCCATAGGCACGCGCAGCTTGGGGCGGTCCGAGTAAACCGTCGCGCCGCCCCGGCTATCGCGGGCACGGCGCCTCCTCTAATCCTAAAGCCGATCGTTACTTAGGCCGACAAGACCCCCGCTCAGGGCCCGCGGTATTCGCCGTCCGATGGCCGGCGGGGGGGCTTCTGCGCTGGGTGAGGCGTATCCATGGGCACCGGCGGCGAAGATTCGCAGGCAATCCACCAACGAATGGAGCAGCTTTCGGGCGCCCTGGTCCTTGCCGAGCCGTCCGACCTCCAAGCGCTTGCTGAACTGCATACGGGCTTTGAGCAGGTCAACAACTGGGCCCAACAGGCCGCACAGCCGAAACTGGCTGCTGCTGCGACGAGTGCCGCCAAGCTGGTCGAAAGCGTGATTCTCGAAGAGGTTGAGGATGCCACCGCCGCTCTGGAGACGGTGGCCGCGACGGTAGTCGCCCTGCAACAGGTCATCCGCGACGGTCGACCCGCCGGCGAGATCAACTTTCCTCTCGTCGTCGACACGGGCCAGAGCGATGGCAATTCCGAAGCCCTCTCCGACGGAAGCGCGACCTGCGAGCAAGCGCCCCTTTCACTTCCGGCCAACGTCGACGAGCAGATCCTCAGCCAGTTTCTCGAGCGCCAGCGGGGCGAAATGGAGGAGTTCGAAGCACTGGTTCTGGCGTTGGAGGGGACCGATCACCAGGGACAACTCGCGGCGCTCCGCCGACAGGTTCACACGCTCAAAGGCGACGCTGCCTTGTTGGGGCTGGCAGACGTGGAGCGATTGTGTCATGCCGCCGAAGATGCTCTGAACGAGAGGCCGCCACACGAGTTGGTGGACCCTTTGCTGGCAGTGAGGGACTGGCTCAGCCGGACGTTTGCCAGCTATGCAGGCCAGGGGCAGCGACCTGGACCCGTCGAGGAAGTGTTTACGCCGCTGGCCGTGCGCGCCGACGCTGTCGCGGATCACGACGCAACGCCAGACGCCAACCAAGACAGGCCATCAGAGGACATCGATGCCGTTGCTGCCTCACAGCACCACCAGAGCCAATCGCAGGACGAGCCATCGCCGCAACCGCTGGAAGCCGATCCTGCGCTTCTCAGCGATTTCGTTATCGAGTCACGAGAGCATTTGGACGCAGCCGATGCGTACCTGCTCACGCTTGAGACCGAGCCTCGTGACACGGAGGCCGTCAACGCCCTGTTCCGCGTCTTTCACACGATCAAAGGCGTCGCCGGCTTTCTCGGCCTGGCACAGATTGGCACGCTCGCTCATGAATCGGAGAATCTGCTCGACCAGCTTCGCAAAGGCAAGCTGACCCCTGCCGGCCACGTGATGGACGTAACCTTCGACGCCGTCGACGCGTTGAAGGGGTTGGTTGAAGGCCTTTGTGAGGCGCTCCGATCGGGTCAGCCGATGGCGGAGCTGGCTGCGCTGCCCGACTTGGTTGATCGTATTCGGTCTGCCGCTTCAGAGCAGCCTCCGCCGTGGGTGGAGCAGCCCGGCGCCGCACAGAGCGAAAGAATCGGCGACATCCTCATTGAATCCGGACACGCAACACCGGAGGCCGTCGAGGACGCGCTACGGCAACAGCGTGAAAGCAGAGATCCGCGCCCGCTTGGCGAGCTGCTGGTCAGTCGGAAGCAGGCGGCCGCCAAGGATGTCGCCGCTGCATTGCGTGCGCAGAGAATGGCTCAGCTACAGGGCGTGAAGGTTGCCGAAGCCGTCAAGGTTGACGCCGACCGCCTCGACCGCCTCGTGGACGCGATCGGCGAACTGGTCATCGCTGAGTCGATGGTGGTGCAGTCTGTTGCGCTGACGGACGGCACGTCGTCAACGTTGGGTCAGCAGCTTAATCAGCTCGGTAAAATCACTCGCGAGTTGCAGGAGATGGGCACGAGTCTGCGGATGGTGCCCGTGCGAGCGACGTTCCAGAAGATGGCTCGCGTCGTGCGCGATCTGTCCAGAAAGTCGGGTAAGCCGGTGGAGTTCGTCATGTCCGGCGAGGACACCGAGCTGGACAAGAGCGTCGTTGATCGGATCGGCGACCCGTTGGTCCATATGGTACGCAACGCCGTCGACCACGGAATCGAGGCCCACCCACAGCAGAGACAGGCGGCCGGCAAGCCGGAGGCGGGTTGTGTAAAACTCCGCGCGTTCCACAAGGGCGGCAACATCTTCATCGAGATCGAAGACGATGGCCGTGGCGTCGATCGGAATGCCATTTTCGCCAAAGCGGCTGAGCGAGGCCTGATTCGCACGGGCGAATCGCTGAGCGATCGCGAGGTGTTCAGTCTGATCTTCCAGCCGGGGTTTTCCACGGCCGAAAAGGTCACCGATGTGTCGGGGCGGGGCGTCGGTATGGACGTGGTCAAGCGCAACATCGAGTCACTGCGTGGCCAGGTGGAGATCCAGTCCGAAATGGGCAAGGGCAGTGTCTTCTCCATCAGGCTGCCGCTGACGCTGGCCATCATTGACGGGATGGTTGTGGCTGTCGGCACCGAGCGCTATATCATCCCCACCCTCTCCATTAGGCGGTCCATTCGGCCCGAGTCTGGCGATATCACCACGATTCTCAATCGCGGCGAAGCGCTGTCCATCCAGGAAGCCCTCATTCCGTTGGTTCGACTCGATGCATTGCTCAACATCGAGCATGCCAAGCAGGACGTCACCGAGGCACTCGTCGTGGTCGTCGAGGATGGCGGGCACCAGACTGGCCTAGTGGTCGACGATCTGCTGGGCCAGCAGCAGATTGTGATCAAGTCGCTGGGTGAGGCCATGAAAGGCACGCCGGGGGTCGCGGGAGGCGCGATCATGCGCGACGGGCACGTGGGGCTTATTCTCGACGTCGGAGGACTGGTCAGACTGGCCAACTCAGATACTCCCGCTCAGCACCCCGAGGCCGTGTAGGTGCTCGAGGCAGACGTGCCTAAAACGGAGTGAGACGACGAACCGATTACTCGAGGTAAAGGCTATGGGTAACAGTAAAGCAGCGAATTATGCCGGCCAAGACGCGCCGGCACTCGTCGGGCAGGGGGGCAAGTACTTGACCTTCCAGCTTGGCAAAGAGGTGTACGGCCTGGAGATCCTCAGGGTCCAGGAGATCATCGGGATGATGAGCGTGACGCGGGTGCCGGGCAGCCCCGAGTTCGTGCGGGGTGTGATCAATCTACGCGGGAAGATCATCCCCGTGGTCGACCTGCGCCTGAAATTCGGCCTCGAAAGCCAGCCGGACACCGAAAAGACGTGCATCATCGTTGCGCAGGTGGTCCGCGCCGAGCAGGAAGTGACCATGGGCATCATCGTGGATGAGGTGTCGGAGGTGCTCGACATTGCGGGCGACCAGATTGAGCCCCCGCCATCGTTCCGGTCTGCCGTGGATACGGACTTCATTCTCGGTATGGGCAAGGTTGGCCGGAAAGTCGTCGTGCTGCTCGACGTGGATCGTGTTCTGTCGGCCGGTGAATTCGCCCTAGTCGATCAGGGCGCACAGAGCCCATAGAGCGGCCGCAGTTGTGTCGCACGAGCAACCGGCAACCGGTTAGGCGCGCAACCGATCGAGGCGGATGGCTTGGGCTCCGTGGCGGCCGCTGCAACCGATGTGTGTCGTCGGGCCATGCACAAAGCGTGAATACATGGATCGCCGCACGTTTGATCGTTTCCGCCGGCTCGTTTACGAAAAGAGCGGCATTGCGCTCGGCCCGGGCAAGGAAGCGCTGGTCTCGGCTCGTGTCAACAGGCGCCTCCGCGCCCTCGGCATCGATAACTACGAAACATATCTTCGCCGCGTCACGCACGACCCCTCCGGCGAGGAAATCGTTCAGTTACTCGACGCCATTTCCACCAACGTGACCGGCTTCTTCCGAGAGCCGGCCCACTTCGAGTTCCTGGCGCAGATGATGGCCGAGTGGCTGGCCGCCGGGCAGAGGCGCTTCCGTGTATGGTCTGCTGCCTGCTCCACCGGGGAGGAACCCTACTCCATCGCCATCACCATGCTGGAATCCGCCAAGAGCACCAAGGCCGACATCGACATCAAGATCCTGGCGACCGACATCTCGACACGCGTGCTGGAAACCTGCCGTCAAGGCACCTACCCCCGGGAGCGACTCGATGCCGTGCCACGTGTTTTGAGGACATGCTACTTCACACAGGACCACCCGCAGAATCCGGCGCGTTACACCGTGAAGGACGTTTTGAGCGGGATGATCGTCTTCAAGCGCCTGAACCTGTCGACTCCGCCTTTTCCGATGCACGGGCCCCTGGACGTGATCTTCTGCCGCAACGTGATGATCTACTTCGACCAGGGCGTGCGCGCAAGGCTGCTTCAGGAACTCCGGCGTCTGCTTAGACCGGGCGGCTATCTGATGGTTGGGCATGCCGAGAGCCTGACCGGGATGATGGGCGACTTCAAGGCCGTCCGACCTTCGACCTATATGAAGCCATAGGCATGTGGCTGGGCATCGGCGGGAAAAACGCATCGGGGCAGACAGGAGCGACTTCGGTGACGCATACGGTCGGCATCTCGAATATGCAGACCACCGATCGGCCGAACGACGTGCTCGTGACTTACTCGCTCGGCTCGTGCATCGGCTTGACGCTCTTCGATCCGGTGGCCGGCGTAGGGGGTATGCTCCACTGTATGCTGCCCCTGTCCAAGATCGACAAGGCCAAAGCCGACCACAACCCATACATGTTCACCGACACCGGTGTGCCCGCAATGCTGCAAGCGGCCTTTGACATGGGAGCTGAGCGGAGACGACTAATCGCCAAAGTGGCAGGCGCCGCCTCGCTCCTCGATGAAAAGGGGCTGTTCAGGATCGGTGAGCGGAACTATACCGTGCTGCGCAAGATCCTGTGGAAGAACAACATCCTCATCGCGGCCGAGGATGTGGGGGGAACGGTCGCGCGAACCATGTATCTCTACATGCGAACCGGACAAACGGTGATCAGATCGTGTGGCAAGGAGACGGAGCTGTGAGCCGGAGAGAGCGCATACTAACCAGGCTCCGATCGACACCGGCCCTGCCCACGCCGGCGATTCGCGTCGTGCAGCTCATTCAGGACCCCCAGGTGGACATGCGCGAGTTGACCGAGGCAGTTCGGTACGACCCCTCGCTGACCGCGACGGTTCTGCGCCTGGCGAACTCGCCTTACTTCGGCACTGCCCGATCGATCGACACGGTCCAGGAGGCGGTCATGCGACTGGGAACCAACAGGCTCTTCCGTGTGTTGATGGCCTCCGCGGTGGCGCCGCTCGCCCCCCTCGCCGTCAAAGGCTACGACCTGGAGCCCGGCGGCCTCCTCGAGCACGCCGTCGCCGTCGCCGTCGCTGCCGAACGCCTTGCCGTGTCCGTTGGTCGGCGCCCGCCGAACTACACCTTTACCGCGGCACTGCTGCATGACATCGGAAAAATCGCCATGGGCAGCTACGTCCAGATCGACGCCAAGCCCATCCTGGACCTGGCCTTTCGTCAGAATCTTCCCTTTGAGGCCGCCGAGCGGGAGGTGTTGGGTATCGACCATGCCGAAGCCGGCGCCGTCCTGCTGGAGTCCTGGAACCTCCCGCCTCGCCTGGTCGAGGCCGTCCGCTGCCACCATGAGCCGGACAAAGCCGAACCCGACACGCTCGCCGTCGATCTCGTTCATGCGGCAGACAGCTTGTGTCTGCTGGCCGGGATCGGATCCGGAGTCGACGGCACCCACTACCGTCCGGCAGCGGCCGTGCTATCGCGGCTGCGGCTCGGTACGAAGCTCGGCGAGATGGTGGTCTGTGAGGTGGCTACTAGCTTGAAAGACCTGACCGACTTGCTCACCGTCGGCATCGGAGATGAACTGAAATGTCACTAACGGTTCTAATTGTGGATGACTCGGCTACGGTCCGAGCGGTTATCGCCAAGACGCTCCACCTGGCGGAAGTGCCTGTCGCACACAGCTACGAGGCCGCGAACGGCAAAGAGGCGCTGGACATCCTCGCCGAGCACGATGTCGACTTGCTGTTCTCCGACATCAATATGCCCGTCATGAACGGTGTCGAGATGATCGAGCAGATGTCGACTCGTGGCCTCCTTGAGAGGATTCGCGTCGTCGTGGTCTCCACCGAAGGCAGTTCGACAAGGATCGAGCAACTTAAATCCAAGGGCGTCAGCGCCTACCTGCGCAAGCCCGTCACACCGGAGACCATCCGCAAAGTCGTACACCACATTATGGGGGCGCAAAAATGCTGACCGAGCAAAGCCAACTCGTTGCCCAAGTGTTTTGTGAGGTGATGGAAAAGCTTGCCTTCATGTTCGGCGAGCCGGCGGACAAACAGAGGTCGGCCCCGCCCGAATCGGCATACATTCAGACGAAGATGACCTACACCGGCCAGACCAGCGGCATGCTTGCCCTGACCGTGCCTGCCTCATTGTGCCCCCAGATCGCTGCCAACGTGCTCGGCATCGACCCGGACGACGACCGGGCCGTCGCCAGCTCGCTCGACGCGCTGAAAGAGGTCCTCAACGTCACCTGCGGACACGTGCTGACCGCGCTGGCCGGCGAGACGCCCGTGTTCGACCTGTCGGTACCGGGGACATCCACGCTCGACGCCGGTCAGTGGACTGACCTGCTGGAACGGCCTGATACGGTGGCCTTGTCCGTGGATGATAACGTGGTCCTGTTGCAATTCGCACATGGAAGGCAGGCATGAAGACCCGCGTGTTGGTTGTGGATGACTCTGTGGTGGTCCGCGAGATCTTCGTGCGCGAGCTGTCACGTGACCCCGATATCGTAGTGATCGCAACGGCGCCGGACCCCTACATCGCACGCGACAAGATCGTCCAGCTTAGACCCGACGTGGTGACCCTCGACATCGAGATGCCCCGCATGGACGGCGTGACCTTCCTCCGAAAGCTGATGGCCCACTATCCCTTGCCCGTGGTCATCGTCTCTTCGCTGACGCGGCGGGGCAGCGAGCTGGCCATCGAGGCAATGGAGGCGGGCGCCGTCGACGTCATGTGCAAACCGGGCTCCGCCTACTCCCTTGGCGACATGACTGTGGAGCTGGTCGACAAGATCAAGGCCGCCGCCAAAGTAAAAGTCACCAGGTCGGCTGCGGGCAGGACCCAGGCGCGATCCAGACACCCCGCGACTCGCTTGCCCATGACGAAAAGCCCCAACATCATTCTGGCCGTCGGGGCCTCGACGGGCGGTACGCAGGTGCTTCAGACATTGCTGACCGCCATGCCCGAAAACGCCCCGCCGACGGTGATCGTCCAGCACATGCCCGAGCAGTTCACTCGCTCGTTTGCCGACCGATTGAACGAGCTGTGTGCCACACAAGTCAAGGAGGCTGAGAACGGCGACCGTGTCGTGCCCGGTCGTGTCCTCATCGCACCTGGAAACTACCATATGCTGTTGCGCCGCTCGGGGGCGGCCTATTCCGTCCAGATCAAGAGCGGGCCACTCGTGTGTCGCCATCGACCTTCGGTGGACGTGCTGTTCAAGTCGGTGGCCCGCTGCGCCGGACCCAACGCCGTCGGCGTCATCATGACCGGGATGGGTAGCGACGGGGCTCGAGGCCTGCTCGAGATGAAGCAGCACGGAGCGGACACGATCGCGCAGGACCAAGCCAGTTGCGTCGTCTTTGGCATGCCCGGGGAGGCGATCAGGCTGGGTGCGGCCGACCACATCCTGCCGGCCGGCAGAATCGCGGCCAAAGTCCTCAGCTTGGCCGAGGCCAGAATCCAGGCCGTTGCCGGCGGCTATGTCCCGCCACCTCCTGCTGCCAACTCATCTACATCCGCCACGATCCGGCAACAGACGCCGTAACTCACTCAGAATGCGAAAGATACGTTTCATGAGGAAAAGTGCGATGCCACCTGTGATTTGTCGTTGACAGACGCGTAACTCGGTGTACATTAGTAGATGAGGCAGAGAGAGCAGTTCGGCGAAAGCCGGCTGCTTTCTGTTTTTCCCAGATAGGGCGGCTGGCTTTCGGCGGGAGGTAGGCAGGATTGCAGGCGCCGAAGTTGTACAGCGGCACCACGGTTCGCTTCAGGCTCGGATCCGTTGTGTGTCCGGACCAGCAGCAGGTACTGTACAGTCTTTCGGGGCTTGTGGAGTTGATCGGCAACGTCGTGCTTGTGAGCGACTACGGCCGGAAAAAGGATCACTTTGCGATCATCGACGTGGCGGGTGTCTCCGTGCCGTTGATCGTGCGGGCCGCCGAGTTGTCCGTTGTTGCGGACGCACCGAAGGAGGCGGACGTTCAAAGCGTGATCTCGCCTGCCTTGTGACAGGCGTAACCGATACTCTCTCTCCCTCTCAGGCTTGGGCTGCTCACCTTGAGTGACCCAAGCCTCCTTTTGTTTAGCCTCAGATCACCTGCCCAGAGGGCTGCTACCGCCCGGTGGCGGTTGGATGCCTCGCCGTCGTGACTGCAGCGGTCCCAGCAACTCCAGAGATGTCGCGATACGGTCCAGCATGCGCAGGGCGCGGGTATTGTTCAGGTCGGCATACCGGACGATCAGACTCAGCGCGCCGTGCTCGTCGTGTACGATGGTGCGACGGGCCTCGGTGTAGGGTTTGTCGATCGAGACGTTTGTGACCAGATCCCAGGCAGGTTTGCCGCACAGCGTTGTGGCGCCCGAGAACAGGCGGTCAATCTGTTGGCCCTCGGTCAGTTCGGCTACAGCCGAGCGGTAAGCCCCCTCGACGATCTGCTCGGCTGTGATCCCGGGAGGGCAGTACTCGGCGCGTACGACCAGCGCCGGCTGCGCCAAGTCGCGCTCGTAGTCCATCAGGCCCACCGCGACGATGGACGTCGGATCCCTATGGGACAGTCTCGTCCATCGCCAGGCTTCGGGAATGTCCATCTTGAGGCGAAATCGGGCCAGATCCTCAGTCGGTGACACCTCATACAGCCTTTTGCTGGGATCCTCCGGCTTCGAGAGCTTCATCGACGCACATACGGCATCAGCCAGGGCACCCGCGCTCTGGGAGGCCGCCACTTGCTCGTCCGGCCCCGAGAATGCGGCCGACACGATCACCGAGTAGCACAGTTCGTCGCGTTTCAAATAGCGCCATACGAACCATTGCCCCTGCCGAGCGAGGTAAGACGTGCCGGCCACCTCGTAGAACTGCGTCTCGCCCACCGGTACGTAGCCCGAGTGTTTCGGCTCGACCACCCGACGAAGCCGCCTACCGTCTGCTGCATCCTCCTCGGCCACCACCCGGACAGACTTCTGGCCGACCTTCTCGCATCGAACCAACAACGAGAGCCTCGGCCCCTGTGACGCGGGTCGGATCCCCTGATAGAGTTGGTCCGGTCGGGGTGCTGGGCGACGTATCCAGTCTGCGGGAACGGCGAAGCTCAGGCCTGCGTTCGGGTAGGAGATGACTTCAGTGACCTCGAATACCGGCTGTGATGCAGGTTCCGTTGCCGGCGCTGCCGACACGCCGATGACCATGTATGCGATGGATGCGAGCACCTCAATCATGCGAATGCACCTCTGTCTGAACTGGCACTTTGGGACGCGTTGATCACCGGTATAGACCAACATTGTAGAGGCAGTGGGGCGGGCAGGGAAGCACCGTGGCAGGACCGCTCATGCGGCCGGCCTACGCCGATGCGGGCTGGTGTGTCGCGCTGAGCGTAGGCGCTTTTGGCCGGACCGATTCGCGTGTAGCATAGCGCCGGTCGTCGCAAAACCGATGAGGAGATATCCTTGCCGTGACGCCGATCGTCGAGCAACTCAACGCACGCGTCGCCGATGCCCTGGCCCGTGTCGGCCCGGAATTGGCCGACGCCGACCCCGTGATCCGCCCTACGCTGGATTCACGCTTCGGCGACTATCAGGCCAACTGTGCGATGGCATTGGCCAAACGGCTCAAGACAAAGCCACGGGAGTTGGCCGAGCGGATCGTCGCCAAGCTCGATGTGGCCGACATGTGCCAGCCGCCGTCGTTGGCTGGACCGGGGTTCATCAACCTGACGCTCTCGCCTGCTTTCGTCGCCCGTGCGCTACAGCAGATCCAGACCGATGCACGTCTGGGTGTGCCCACCGCCTGCCCCCGCCAGCGAATCGTCGTCGACTACTCTGGAGTTAACGTCGCTAAGCTCATGCATGTTGGGCACTTGCGCAGCACTATTGTCGGCGACAGCATCGTGCGATTGCTGGAGTTTGCCGGGCACGAGGTCATCCGCCGCAACCATGTCGGGGATTGGGGACTCCAGATGGGCATGGTGCTGCACGCGGTGAGCGATCGACTCGCCCAACTCGAGACCCAACATGGGCTCAATGCGGACGGCCAGCAAGCCATCATCGGCGAGTTGGCTGGCGGGCTGGAGGGCATCGAGCGGGCCTATACGCAGGTGAGCGACCTTTTTGCCAGGGATCGGTCGGTCGAACAGGGATGCCGCCAACTGCTGCATGCCCTCCAGAATCACGCGGACCCCGCGTACCGGCGCTGGCAGTGGGTCCGGCAGGCTACGTTAGAGGCCTGTCAGGCGATCTACGACCGCTTGGGCGTCAGGCTGCGACCCGAGGACGTTCAGGGCGAAAGCGCCTATGCCGAGGACTACAGCCCGATGCTCGCGGAACTCCAGCAGCGGCGCCTGGCCTTTGATGATGCCGGGGCGCTATGCATGTTCCTGCGGGACGAGCGGGGCCAGCCGCTTTTTACCGCCAAGGACGGATCAGAACTGCCCTTGATCATCCGTAAGGGCGACGGCACATACCTGTATTCCACCTTCGACCTTGCGGCGCTGCGTTACCGCGGGCGACATTTCCACCCCGACCAGATCATCTACGTGCACGATTCGCGGCAGGCCCAGCATTTCGCCATGGTCTTCCAGGCCGCCCGCCGGGCTGGGTATGTGGGCCCTGAGGTCAGCCTGGAGTTCATACCGTTCGGCACGGTGCTGGATCCGGACCGCAAACCCTTTAAGACTCGCGAGGGGAAGGCGGTTCGGCTCGATAGCCTGTTGGATGAGGCCGAGCAGCACGCTCGTCAGATCGTCGACCAGAACAGCCCGGAGATGCCCGCCGACCACCGGGCCCAGATCGCCGCCAGGGTGGGGGTCGGGGCCGTCAAGTACAACGACCTGGCGCATAACATCGCAAGCGATTATGTGTTCAGTTGGGACAAAATGCTGGCCATGGACGGCAACACCGCCCCGTACATGATGTACGCCTACGCGCGAATCCAGTCGATCGGACGCAAGGGAGAGGTAGACTACCGGCAGCTCGATCCGGACACCCGCATTACGCTCGGGACGCCGCCCGAGTTGGCCCTGGGCAAGAAGCTCCTGCAGTTCGGCGAGACGGTGGCGACAGCCGCCGGCACACGGTCGCGCCCCGGCCAGCACGTCGCCGCAACCTCGCCCGCTCCCAACGTGCTGACGAGCTACCTGTTCGAAACGGCACAAGCGTTCAGCGGCTTCTATAAGGACTGTCCTGTGCTCAAAGCCGGCGACGCCGCCTTGCGCGACTCACGCCTGCGCCTGTGCGATCTGACGGCCCGCACGCTGCAAACCGGCTTGGGGCTGTTGGGCATCGAGACAGTGGATCGCATGTGACAGGCACCTGCGGCAGCGCCTCGGCGACGCGCATGGTGGCCGGCGCGCCCGGTTGCACACCGGACGCTTGATGAGGAAAGAGCAAGTACCTCTGCGAGCGGGCCTGGTCGATCTTGGCCGCGAGGATGAAGTCGTTGCGGCTTAGGCCGCCTACTGCGTGTGTGGTCAAGACAACGCACAGTCGACGGTAGGAGAGGTGAAGGTCCGGGTGGTGGTTCTCGCTCTCGGCGATCTCGGCGATGCGATTGGCGAAGGCCATGGTGTCGCGGAAATCCTGCGTGGCAAATTCCTTCTCAAGGCGACTTCCGTCTTTCACCTGCCACCCGTCCAGGGCGACTGCCAGCGTCTTGCAGTCAGCCTGTCCGAGGGGCTTGCTGCCGGCGGGAGGGGCTTGGCAGCTCTGTTCGGCCAACGCCTTGCCGGTCGTGCTCATGTTTGGGTTCCTCCTGTTAAGTCGCGCGCTCATTCTAGCGCCTCGGGCGAGAGCAAGGCTGCAGAAGCTCCCGCACGGTTCGCCTTGGGAGCTGTTGCTGCGACTTTGGGGCGACCAGACGCCCGACAGGAACGGCGGGGGGCAGTTCTGGCAACAGAGGCGCTCGTGATAGGCGGTTTACCTGGAGTGGCCCGCCGAAAGCGTCAGTTGTGGATCGGCGATGCCGGCGGCGGCAAAGCCGCGGGCGCGGCTCGTGCAGCCGTAGCAGGTGCCGCAAGGCTGATCCTCGTTACGCAGGCACGACCACGTGGCTGCCAGCGGCGCGCCAAGGCGCTGGCCCAGGCGTATGATTTCGCCGCGGGTCATGAACAAGAGAGGCGTTTCCAGGCGAAGCGGACAACGTGCCAGCGTCGCGTAATGAAGGGTCTGAGCGTACAGGTGGAAGAACTCAGCTCGATGGTCGGGATAAAGCTCCTTGGTGGCTGGCCCCGGCCCTGCGAGGTCCTCCGAAACGCCGATCATGATGACCGAAGCCCCTACCGCGGCTGCCCAGCTCTGGGCAACACCCAGCAGCGTGGGAATCAGGCCGGCAACGAAGCTATTGCAGCCTCCGCTACGCAGCTCCTGCGAATCCTCTATCGCTAAGTTTTTGTCAACACGAGCGTTACCGCGGATTTGCCGGAGATGGGGCAACTGCACCGTCAGCGTCTCAGCGGGCTGGAAGCGCTCCTCCTGGGCCTGAAAGCACTCCGACTCGCACCGAGCACTACGATGATCAAACTCCGCGTGGAGCATCGCTAAGCGATACTCCTGCCGGGCCAGGGCGGTGAGGACGCAACTGTTCAGCCCCCCACTGCTAAGCACCAAAGCCATGCCTGCTGACATAAGGACAATCCTCGTGGGACTTTTGCTTGTATCGGCATATGCGACCGAACCGGTGTACCAATGGCTATGGGCGCGCCAAAGCCATGCCTTTGCGGAAACGCATACGGAAGGCGGCAATGAAAGGCAGTCAGGATCTGGCTTTCAGCAGAACCTTGATGTTCTGAGTGTCCCCGGCTGCGCGGAGGGCTTCCAGGCCCTTGCTCAGCGGAAACGTCTTGCTGATCATCGAAAGGACGTCGATCTGCTTGCGGGCCAGCGCGTTGATGGCCTCGGGGAACGGGCCGCAACGGCTACCCAGCAGCGTGAGTTCGTTGATTACCATCGGCGTCGGGTTCAACGGTGCGGCCTTGGCGAGAGTGGTTTTGAGCACGATCGTCCCACGGGGGCGGACCAGCTTCATGGCCAGCTCGAGGCCGGTGGGTGACCCCGTGCATTCCACGATGACGTCGCGATCGGCCCTGGGGACTAGCTCCCTGACCACGGTGGTGCGGATACCTTTCTTGTCGCAGAAAAGCAGCTTGTCGGGGTCTCGCCCGATGACTTCGAGCTGGCACTCGGTGCCGGCCAGGACCTGGGCCATCAGGAGACCGAGTCGGCCGGCGCCCAGGACGGCGACTTTCATACGGGGCTCGATCGCCACTTGGTGGATCGTCTGATAGGCGGCGGCGAGTGGTTCGACGAACACCGCTTCTTCATCGCTGACCGCGTCGGGCAAGATGTGGCAGTTGCGGATAGGCACGGTGATCCGCTCAGCGAAGCACCCGTCCCGCCCGCTGATGCCGATGACCGTTCGTCGGGGGCAGTGGTTGGCCATGCCGCTGCGGCACATCTCGCATTTTTCGCAGACGCAGTTGATCTCGGCGACGACGCGTTTAGTGCGCCAGTCGCGGGGCCCGCCCACCACGTGGCCCACGAACTCGTGGCCCATGACCCCTTCAAAGTCCATGTAGCCGTTGGCAATCTCCAGGTCCGTTCGGCAGATCCCGGCCTGACACACCTCGATCAGCAACTCACCCTTGTCGGGTTTGGGGTCGGGTTGGCTTCGCCTAATCGATACTTTGCCGCCCTTGTAGACGATGGCTCGCATGCGATCGACGTGCCCGGCTGCGGGCGGTGTCCGCCGCCGCTGGCCGGGCGTTACTCCTTACGTTCGCCCTGCCACGCTATGATCGTCCGACGTACGCCGTGGCCCCCGCGCTGCCACCAGCTCAGACGCTCGGGCATCAAAGTCGTCGGTGTGTGACCGGCGAGGGCGAACGGATCGGACGTTTTGCCCAGCCAGTCGGTCCAGGCTTGTGAGTCGTAATCGAAGGTCATCCCGGTCAGCTTGATGAGCGACTGTTCGCATTCGTACACCACGCCGAAGTCGCGGTCGTTCAACCCCGTGACGAGGACGTCGAGCGCGGCGCGATCCGCGTTTAGGCATCCCATCCCGCGGGCGGCCTCCAGACGTACGTTGCGATTCTCGTCCTTTTGCAGCAGGCGTGCGAAGGTGCTTCTCGCTTGGGGCTCGTCCTGGTCGGCCACCAGTTGCCAGCCCGCGAGGCTGGCCAATACCGCCGTTGCGTCCCACCGGACCTCGTCGTCGGGCGGATAGGGTACACGGGTGGGATTTTCGCGCCAGTTGAGGATCATCAGGAGAGGCGCCACCGCCGCAGAATCGCCGCTGCGGCCGAGAGCGCGAATGGCAGCGCAGCGCACCTGCGGATCGGGATCGGTACGAGCAATCGTCTCGAAGGCCTTGACAGCCCATTGCTGGGCAACCACGTCGCTACGGGCAATGGCGCGGACGGCCTGGCGGCGACGGTCAGGATCGTCCTCCTGCAGGGCCACGAACAGCTCCTGCCCTGGCGACCGTCGATTGAACAGCGACTTGACACCTGCGTCGAGCTGGGCGTCCGTACAACCGCCCGGGCTCAAAGCCAGTACGGATGCGAGCAGCACCAAGCGTGCGGCCAGGCCCGAGCGAGACGTTTCGGGCCTGCGAATGCGAGGCAACCGGCAGCGCAGACAGGTGCCGCCCATCCGGGCAGCCCAAGCAAAGATGCCACGCGCCAAACCGGTACCCATGCGGCGAATCGCTCCTCGGGGCAACATGAGCAAGGGATGCTACCATCTATGACGCATCTGGACAACCCAGCAACCGTCCGTCGGGTGGGCCACCTCGGATCAGGCAACGCCGGGCCGCAGTGGCGGCGTGGTCTGTGGGTCCTGGCCATGGCGCTTCGAATGTGTGCTCTCGGCGAGGCGATGGTCGCCCGAAAGAGGTGATCGTCGGGGGGTGATAGCGGTAACGTCTTGGTGGGGTGGGGCTTGAATCCTATGGTCGGGCGACATATTGTTCTGAACGGACATCCTAATGCAGGAGGAATCAGCCGTGGCGGGCAAACTTGAAGGCAAGTCCGTGCTGCTGGTGGACGACGACCAGGAGATTCTCGGGGCAATGGAGGTAAGCTTCTCATCGGCTGGGGCGGCGGTGAGCAAGGCGTCGGATGGCAATACGGCCGTTGAGACCGCCCTGAAGGAAGACCCGGACTTGATCGTCCTGGACATGATGTTGCCCAAACGCAGCGGTTTTCTGGTGCTGGAGCAGCTCAAGAAGGGCAAGCCCCCCAACAGCAGGCCTCATGTCATCATGATCACCGGCAACGAGGGCAAACGGCACCAGCAATATGCCCTGGCCATCGGTGCGGCCGATTACCTCTACAAGCCCTTCCCAATGAGCCGGCTGATGGAGTCGGCTGAGAAGGTGTTGGGCGAGTAGGGCACCGCGGGGTGGGGCCGCCCGGGGTAGGGCTCGTTTTCCTGTTGCAATCTGGCGGGCCTGCAACTATCCTAAGTTGCTGGAAAGAGAGGGATCGGGTAAAAGTAGGCAACTGTGCTCGGCGGGGTGGACCGTTGGGCAAACTGGGGATGTGGCGGTTACCGTTCATGAGCCTGACACAGCAGCGTAAAGAGGAAATCGTGGGTGAGTTTCGAACCCACCAGGCGGACACCGGGTCGCCGGAGGTTCAGATCGCGCTTCTGACGAAGCGAATCGAGCAGTTGACCGAGCATCTGCGGAGCCACAAGAAAGACCATGCCTCTCGCCGCGGCCTGCTGAAGATGGTGGGCAAGCGGTCCAGTCTGCTGAAGTACATGGCCCGGACGGACCGGCAGCGATATCAGGACATCATTGGGCGCCTGGGGCTACGAAAATAAGGCCCATGTGGGCCGACTTCGGCTTGTCTGCCAAGCTGATCCAAACGGGCTGAATGGTGTACTCGACCAGCCGGGGGTATATGCGCCGGGCGGCCGGTTGGGGTCGTGGCCCGCCAGTCGGGCGGAGCCGTGCAGCTAGGGAACCAAAGAAGATTGGGATACGACGTTTAGTAGATGGTACATGTGAGGAACTGAGTAGCTGATGACGACACACAAAGTTGAGTTAGAGGTAGGCGATCGCCTCCTGAGTATCGAGACGGGCAAGGTGGCTAAACAGGCGAACGGCGCGGTGGTTGTCCAGTATGGCGACACGGTGATTCTGGCGACGGTGCTGTGTGGCAAGCCGCGAGAGGGAATCGATTTCTTTCCGCTGACGGTGGACTATCGCGAGAAAACGTACGCAGCGGGCAAGTTTCCGGGCGGATTCTACAAGCGTGAGGGAAGGCCTACCACCAAAGAGATCGTCACCATGCGGATGATCGACCGGCCGACCCGCCCGCTGTTTCCGAAGGATTACCGCGACGAAATCCAGATTCAATGCATGGTGCTTTCGGCGGACCAGCAGAACGATCCCGATATCCTGGCCATGATCGGCGCCTCGGCGGCGCTGGCCATCAGCGATATTCCGTTCGACGGCCCGATCGGTGCGGTCCGCGTCGGACGCGTGGACGGCGAGCTTGTGGTCAATCCCACCACCGCCCAACTGGAAGAAAGCGAGATTGAGCTGGTGGTTGTCGGCCACAAGGACGGCGTGAACATGCTGGAACTTAGCGGGCGGGAGGTGCCCGAGGACGTCGTGGCCGATGCGGTCGAGTTGGGCTACGGGCAGGTCCAAAGAATATGCGATGTGATTGAACAGTTGGTCGCGCAGGCAGGCAAGCCGAAGAGTCCGTTCGTGCCGCCGGACCGCAGCGAGTTGCTGGCGAAGGTTCGCGACCGGGCAGCCGGCCCGATCCGCGAGGCGAAGGGACTGGCTGTCAAGCAGGAGAAGGCAGCCGCCGTCGAGAAGGTGTACGAGCAGGTGCTGGAGGAGTTCTCTCCCGCGGAAGCGGATGAGCCGCCTTACGAGCGGAGCGACGTGCAGGTCTGTCTCGATCAGGTGGAGGAGGAGGTCGTCAGGGACTATCTGCTGAACCACCAGCAGCGGCCCGACGGGCGCGGGACGGCGGAGGTACGGCCGATCACGTGCGAGGTGGGCGTCTTGCCGCGGACGCACGGCTCGTCCATTTTTACGCGCGGCGAGACGCAGTCGCTGGTGGTCACGACCCTGGGTACGGTCAGAGACGAGCAGATCGTCGACGGCCTGAATGAGGAATACAGCCGCAAGTTCATCTTGCAGTACAACTTCCCGCCGTTCTGTGTGGGAGAGATTCGGCGGATCGTGGGCCCGAGCCGGCGCGACATCGGGCACGGGGCCCTGGCCGAGAAGAGCATGGAGGCGATCCTGCCGGATGCCGAGTCTTTCCCCTACACGATTCGGGTCGTCAGCGACATTCTGGAGTCCAACGGGTCGAGTTCGATGGCGACGGTGTGCGGCGCGACGTTGAGCCTGATGGACGCGGGCGTGCCGATCCGTCGACCGGTTGCGGGAGTGTCGATTGGTATGGTCAGCGATGGCGAGCGACGCCTGCTGCTGACCGATATCGTCGGCGAGGAAGACTACTTCGGCGATATGGACTTCAAGGTGGCCGGGACGCAGCGTGGTGTGACGGGCATTCAGCTCGATCTGAAGGCGCGATCGCTGGACCAGGAGACGATCAGGGCGGCCCTCTCTCAGGCGGCTGAGGCGCGTCGGGAGATCCTTAAGCAGATGCTTTCGGTGCTAGCGTCGCCGCGATCGAACATCAGCGTGTATGCCCCGAGGATCGTCGCGATGCGGATCAACCCGGAGAAGATCGGCAAGGTCATCGGTCCGGGCGGCAGGGACATCAAGAGGATTCAGGCGGATACCGAGACGACGATTGACATCCAGGACGACGGGACGGTGACCATCGCTGCTTCGACCGATGAAGGGGCGGAGGCGGCCCGTCTGGCGATCCTCGGCATGACCGAGGAGCCGGAGATCAACAAGCTGTACACAGGCCGGGTCATCAGCACCAAGGATTTCGGGGCGTTTATCGAGATTCTGCCGGGGCAGGACGGTCTGTGCCATATCAGCGAACTGTCGGACGGATACGTCAAGAACGTCGAAGACGTGGTGAGGGTCGGTGACGAGGTGACCGTCAAGGTCATCGCCATCGACGACCAGGGACGAGTGAAGCTCTCGCGGCGGCAGGCCATGCAGCAGGAGTCGGCTCCTTCGGACGGCAGCAGAGGATGAGGCGGCTTGTGAGAGGTCGTCTGTCGTGGGCGGGAAGGCGGATGGGCGAACTGTGTGACGAACGTACGGGTCCGGACTGCGGGGTCTTGAGTTGAAAAGGTGATGGATAGCCGGCCGGTCCGGGCCTCTAGGGGTGTGGTACGCGGAAAGACTCCGCAGGCTCTTAGCGCGTCGGCATCCTGTGACGTCGTCCCAATGTGGGGTGGCGTGTCGTGACAGGCGCGGGTGTAGGCCCGACGCGGGCACACCGGAGGCAATCGTTATGGCCACCGGCACGGTCAAGTGGTTCGACAGCAAGAAGGGGTATGGGTTTCTCGTGGGCCCTGAGCAGGGCAAGGACGTTTTTGTGCATTACACGAGCATTTTCGGCGAGGGCTTCCGCAGCCTGAAGGACGGCGATCAGGTCGAATATGAGCTGATCGAATCCGACAAGGGTTTGCAGGCCCGCAATGTCCGCCCTGTGTCATCCAGAGCTGCCCGGACCAAGAAGTGACGGACGCAAGGACCCGGGGGCGGCCCTTGGTCCGATTAAAGGGACAATGCTAGTCGCCTTCCTTCTGGGAGCGATAGTGGGGGTGTGTACGGTCCTTGTGTGGCTGCGCCTGCACCGACGAGGCACGCGATCGGTCACGGGTCGGTGGTCCGCGGGTGAGACAGGCAACCTGGCAGCGGGGCTGGTGCATGAAATTCGCAATCCGCTGTCCACGCTGAAGGTCAACCTGGACTTGCTGATGGAAGACTGGGCCGAGGCACAGCAACGGGAGGACCCCGATCTGCCACGGCGCAGCCTGGTGCGACTCGAATCGGTCCGCAGCGAGGCGGCACGCCTCGGCAATACCCTGGACGCCTTTATGAGGCTGGTCAGCCACCACGAGTTGAACCTCAGCAAGACGGACCTCAATGACGTGGTCGAGCACCTGGTGGACTTCTTCGCCCCGCAGATGGTCAACAACAATATAAGGCTTCGCGTCTCCTTGGTCCCCGAGCCGCTGCCCTGCAAGCTCGATGGCGATCTGATCCGTCAGGCATTGGTGAATCTGGTGTTGAATGCCCAGCAGGCCATGCCCGATGGCGGAGAGTTGATCATCCGCAGCGCGCGCGATCAGGGCAATGTCGCGCGGCTGGACGTGGCCGATACGGGATGCGGTATCCAGCCTGAGGACATTGACAGGATCTGGCAGCCGTACTATTCAACGAAGAAGGGCGGCAGTGGTCTGGGTCTATCGATGGCGCGCCGCATCGTGCTGGAGCACGACGGATCGATCGGCGTATCGAGTCAGCCGGGCCGCGGGACGAGTTTTACGATTCGGCTACCGCTGGCGGATCGCACATGAGTCGTCTAGCGGCCAAGCGAACGCATGTCACCGGATGAGTATGGAGCAGACAGCTTTTGTATTGGTGGTGGAGGATGAGCAGGCTCACGGCGAGGCTATCGCCGAGGGGCTGAGGCGACAGGGGCACGCTTGCCGCGTAGTCGAGTCGGGGGCCGAGGCGATCAAGTCCATCAAGGATCGACCGCCCGACGTGGTCATCACCGACTACCGACTTGGCGGCGACATGGACGGCATGGACGTGCTGCGGCAGACCAAACAGGTCTCGCCTGATTCGGAAGTGATTCTCATTACCGCCTTCGGCGACGAGCAGCTTGCCCGAGACGCTCTCAAGGACGGCGGGGCATACGACTACATCACCAAGCCACTCGACCTGACCCGCCTGCGGGAGGTGGTGGACCGCGCCAGCCGTCAGGCGATCACCAGCCGCGAACACCGCGCCCTGCGCCAGCAACTCGATACGGCTTTCGCTTTTGAGGGCATCATCGGCTCCAGTGTGGAGATGGCTCGGATCATCAAGGTTCTCAAGCAGGTGGCCGACAGCAAGATCACGGTGCTCATCATCGGCGAGACGGGCACCGGCAAGGAGCTGATCGCCCAGGCCATCCACAACAACTCCTCGCGCAAGAATAAGCCGTATCGGGTCATCAACTGCGCGGGCGTAACCGAATCGCTGTTGGAGGGCGAGCTGTTCGGGCACGTGCGCGGCGCGTTCACCGGGGCGGTAGGGGACCGCAAAGGCCTGTTCGAGGCCGCCGACGGGGGCACGCTGTTTCTCGATGAGGTTGGGGACATGCCCTCGGCCATGCAGGCCAAGCTCCTGCGGGCGCTGGAGAACGGAGAGATCATGCCTGTCGGAAGCAACGACGCCCGGCAGGTGGACGTGCGGGTGGTTGCCGCGACCAACAAGGATCTCAAGCAGCTCAAGGACAAGGGTGAGTTTCGTGAGGACCTGTACTACCGCCTGGCCCAGGTGACCCTTCGGATCCCTCCGTTGCGAGATCGCCGCGAGGACATCCCGCTGCTGATACATCTTTTCATCAAGCAGGCCAACGCCGAGCTGGGCCGCCAGGTTACCGACGCGACGCCCGAGGCCATACGCCAGTTGGTCAACTACAAGTGGGAGGGCAATGCGCGACAGCTCCGGCAGGTTGTTTTCCAGATGGTGCTGCTGGCCGACCGGCAGCAACTCGATGTGGAAGACATTCCCGATGAGTTCCGCGTCGGCACGGAGATCGTGCGATCGCCGCAGGTGGCGCTGGCCGGCATCAGCCTGGAGGAGCTGGAGAAGATGGCCATCCAAGCCACCCTCAAACGCACCGATGGCAACCGCGAGCAGGCGGCCAAGATCCTCGGAATCGGGGCTCGCACCCTCTACCGCAAGCTTAAGGAATACGGGCTGAGTTAATCGCTGTACAGCCGGCCGACGCGGTCCGGCGTCGCAGCGCCTAGCTGTCTGGAGACAGCTTCAGCACACCCGCGCTGCCGACCGGCGGCAGATCGACCACCATTCGGCCTTGCTCGTGGCGGAGCGGGCGCGCCACCGGCGGCTGGCCTGAAGCCTCCACGCCCAGCCACTCAGCCCGTTTGAAGCGATCCATATCCTTAAGGCATATCGCCACCTGGAGCCCCGACTTTGTGTCGCCATCGCGCCAACTTACGTCGGGCCGAACCACCGTGACGACGACGGAGTCGGGATTGAACGGCGACCGCGGGTCGATGCGGAAGATCTGCCCCTTTGTCCCCGCGGGCAGCGTGAGCGGATCCGGCTCGAAGACCCAGCGAGAATTCCGCAGCAGCGCGAGCAGCGGTTGGTAGGCCCGCGCCTGCGCCGGATCGACCTGGCATTCCATACTGCTGAGCTGACCGCTCCATATCAGCAGATACTTGATAACGTACTCGGCATATTGGGCGTCGTCGCCGGCGCGGTACTCGGCCGGCGCCACGGTCCGAAAGACGTTCATGTAGGCGAAGGTGGCGTAGGTCTCGGCGCCTACCGCCTCGGTGAGCACGAAGTCGACGCCGCGAAAGCTTTCGATCGTCCTGCCTTTGTTGGTGCAGACCATCCGGCCCGAGCGGTGCATCTTGTCGGCGATCGCGCCGATCATCCGCTGTTGCGAGAAGTTGATGTTGGCGGCCGGTTTGCTGTTGACCATCGTGACGCCGTCGTCGTGCCCGAAGTCGATGCCGGCGTAGTTCCAGTTGTCCAGCGCGATGCCCATGATCTCGGGGTACGCCTTGATCATCCGATCCATCTGGTCGAGCTGTTGGCGGCCGAAGGGGCTGTCGGGGCTGAAGAACATCACCGGCTGCTCGTGGTAGGCGCGGGCGATTTGCCCATCCTCGTTGCGAGCGACATCGGGTTGGAGCTTGCGCTTGTCGATGATGGTCTCGTCGCAGTGCATGTTGAAGCCGTACAGGAACGTACCGATGCCTGCATCCCTGAGCATCTTGACCTGCCCACGTATCTGCTCGACGCTCAGATCGTGAAATTCGTCAGGATAGGGTTCGCACAGCCACCGATAGTCCGGGTCGGACATGGCTTCGTCGGTGAGGAACTCGCCATGAAACTCGAAGTGGGCGTGAAACCACGCATGGGTCATGGCAAAGTCTTTGACGGCTTCGATCCGTTCCGGTGTGACGGCGGACGGGTTGGCCCGGAAGCGGCCGCCCGCGTGCTTGATGCTGTCGGGGTGCGGCTCGAAGTAGTCGGCGTAGCGTTCGACGACACGCCCGATGCTCGGTCGCCAGTCGGGTTGGTGGGCGAACAGCCACATCGCGAAGCGCAAGGGCTTGCCCGGTCGAAGGCCGACGTGCTTCTCGGTAAAGCGAATGACCGGATTGTCGCCAAGCTGCTGCTTCTCGGGCGGGGTAACCGTGTCGACCTCGGCACCGGCGTTGATTCGGGGGATATGCTCGGGAACGTACCACTGCGTGGGGTCCTGCGGCTCGACGCCCATGTTGAGCTGCACCTTGGGCAGCTCAAACGGCATAACCATCGACAGGCCGCCGCGGTGTGGGTGCCATAGGGTCAGCATGGGTATGCCGGTGCGGGCCTTGCCCTTCTCGTCGGCTAGGTAGCAGTACCGAACGGGATTCTCCCGCACGTCGGCCGGATCGGGATGAGACGGTGCCCAACTGACCAGTTCGGGTGTGGCTGGCAGAACCAAAGTTATCCGCACGCTTCGCATGGGTTGATCGGGCAGAAGCGCCGCGTCGACCTGGAGGTGCAGTCCGTCCCCGTCGGCCCGCCACGTGCATCGCAGCTCGAACGGCGCGCCGGCGAATCGTTTTACAAACTCGATCTGTTCTTTCCCGCGTCGAACGTCGGCCAGGACGGACTGATCGCGCAGGTCCGTGTACCACCGGCGGTCCAGTTCGTCGTAAACCTCCAGGCCGCCCGCAAGCGTGTCGGCCGACACGAAGTAATTGCCCCCAACCTCGTGGCGCAGCTCTACGATCTGTCCCGTTTTTTCATCGAATCGGCAGCGAAGTCCGCCGCCGGTCAGGCTCAATTCATCTTGCGTAGCAGACATCGAGTTCGGCTCCTGGTTAGGATGATCAGCCCGCTTCGTCGACGCGGGTCGACCGTCCTTCGCCGTCCCGTCGCGCGTCGAGAGCGTGCGGCCCTTGTACGCCGGGCGGCTTGACGCGTCAAAGGACGCGACGGTCATACGACACGACCATAGGGTGGTCAGTCGGGGTAGACCAGTTCGACCGCCGCCGACAGGCAGGCCGTACACTCGTCGGCGGCATCGGAATTTCCCTCGGCCGTATTGGCGCACGCATCCTCGGCCGAGTCGAGGTTCTGCTGCTTGCTCATGCCCCGGTCACGATTGGCGGCCGCCGACTCCAGGACGGTCCTTATGTCACCGTCCGAGAGGGCGCTACAGGCGGCCCGCAGTTCGTCTGTGATCGGGATATCGCTGGCGGCAGGTCCGCCGGTCCCGCAGCCGGCCACAAGAAGGACCACCGCCATGGCCAGACAGTTGTGCGGCATTTGGCATTTCCTCAGCAAAAGAGTCTGTTGCTCGGTTGCGACCATACGCTACGGTACCCAAGGCCGCCGTGAATCCGCGGCGATGATACCTGCTTTGGGTGCCGAGCGGCAACCGGCGAAGCCGGTCTTTGCAGCCGCGCAGCGCCGTAGCAAGAGTGGTGCGATCACCGGCTGGATCAGACTGTTGTCTCTGGGCAGGCTTGGTGGTAGAAAGTCATGGTGTGTCATGTCATGCATTCGGGGTGTACAGGATGGAGGTTGAGGCCGTGCTGAAAGGATACAGACGGGTGACTCGCGCACCGGCGGCCGTTGGATTCATCAAGCTTGTCGTGGTGGGCAGCACCACTGCGATGCTGCTCGTCTCCTCCGTCCTTCTACTGGGTCAGAAGGTGCGCCACGACCGTGCGGCTGTGTGTGCAAGTCGGCTGGCTGCGTTCGGGCAGGCCAGCCAGGCCTACCAGCGGCAGTTCGGCTGTTTCGCGCCGTGCGATCCGCACCGGATGATGTATCGTCGCATTCCGGGTGTGGAGCAGCCTCGGGTCGACAACTCGGCTGAGAAGATGGACCCTGCCCATGGGTGGCTGGCGCTGTATGGACTTGGGGTCGAGCCCGAGGTCGCCGACCAAACTGACAAAGGCTGGGAAGCTGTGCCTTTTGGTTTTAACCGTCAGAGCAAGCACAATCCGCAGGATCTGTGGGAAGGCTTCTTCTGCCCGTCGCAGAACCTAAGGAATACGTCGAGCAAGGACTCACCCGAGCTGGACCCTAACGACGTGCACGAGGTCTACCCGGTGCACTACAAGTATGCCTCCGGCTATCTGGTGAACCGGCTGCTGCGTTCGCCGACGACCACCGGCGAGGGACCGGGTACGCGCTGGCCTACCGCGCCGGACGATGCGTGGGAGCCATCGTATTCGGCGCACGACAACATCTACGGCGCCTGCGTGGTAAGCGTCGACGTCGGAAGTGGGGCGAAGCCCTATCACCTTCAGGCTATCCGTACCGAGGAGCTGGCTGCACCGGCCGAGACGATGTACATGTGCGACTCGCTGGACTATCACCTCGAACGGTCTGCACCGGTCGACAAACGCTTTCTGCGAGGCGAGGTGAGCGCCGGGTTGTGGCACAGCCCCTATAGCACGTTATATGATACGATCACCGCAGTCGTCCTCGGCGCTCGGCACGAAGGCAAGGCCAACGTGCTCTACGCCGACGGGCACGTCAGCCGCGACAATCAGATCCCTCGGAACCGTCGCGACGGACGCACCATCGCCTCCACATTCGCCGACTATACCGACGAGCGCGGCATCGGCAGCCAGCATCACATCATGCCCTACGGGCGCAAGTTCGGCCGGACGGCGACCGCGCCGTCCACCCAGCCGCAGTAGGTGGGTGGGCTGACCGCAGGCTCACGGCGGTTCGTTGCGTCCGTCGCAAGGCTGTATCTGACAATGTGAGTCTTGGTTCTGTGGGTGCCGCTGGCGGCTTGTCCGCCAGTGCTCTGAACGCCGTTCCAGCGGGAGGAGTTGTTCCTCAGACGGAGTCTAGACTCGTACCTTCACGAGGGGCTTGAACAGCAGCGCGAACAGCATCGAAGCAACGAAGAAGTACACCAGCCACCAATCCGTGCCGCTGGTAAAGCTGTCGCGCGCGGGGTAGTCGACTTCGATCGAGGTAACGGCCGAACCGGTTCGGAAGGGCGGCTCCAAGGGATGTAAAAGGATGTCTGCCCACCGCCAGCCGGGCCTGACCACGCTGGCCCGCACGAATCCGTCACCCACGACGAGTTGTTTGCGCACCTGCTGGTCGCCGACGTCGAAAACCAGGGCGTGTTCGCCCGGCTCGACTGCGCGGACCTGCCAACACACCTGCCGTTTGCTGAAGATCCGAACCGGGCCGGTGGTCACCGCCGCGCCGCCTTCGGCGTCGAGCTGCACGTTGGGCATGGCTTGGTCGAGCCCGCCGCTCAATTGCAGCGTAACCAACGCTTCCTCGCCGGGCGCCAGCGGGCGCCGCTGATACCATAGGCCGAGCTGCGCCAACTCGAGCAACACCGGAACGATCATCACCAGCAGTGGCCGGACGGAGCATTGCAGCAGACGCATCGCCCCGACCAGCAGGCGGCCTTGTGCCCGGAACGTGGTGCGCAAATCGTCTTTGAACAGCTTCAGCGCCAGCAGATCGGCCTTGATGCGGTCGCGCACCTGCCCGATCGCCTGCTGGTTCGACGTGTACTTGAATACGATCAGAAGCAGCACGCCGGTCACGGCCGACACCAGCGTGGCCGACAGCCATCCGGGCAGCGCAGCGATCGGCGCAAACACAACGCTGGCGGCCGCGTTGACCGGATAATTGATCCAGGCGAAAAGCGGCGCCAGAATGGGGTTGAGCAGGTCGCCGACCCACCCGAAGAAGCTGCCCAGATAGCCCAAGCCGTCGCGCCACAGCCACTGGGCCGCATCGCCCAGGTGCAGCAGGATCCAGTTGACCGCCTCAAGTGCCCAGTTCACCAGCCGCGCCACCTCGATGGATCAGACCCGCCCCAGAGCCAGGCCACACTACGCGCTGTTTTCCCCGCGACCATCACTCAATATACCCCAGACCGCGGAGATGCTCCTGCACCTCTTCGTCGCTGCCGGCCGACTCCAAATGCGAGACCTCCCTCTCAATAACGTGGACGATGAACTCATCGACGTTGGTATAGCCGGCCGCCTCGGCGATTTTGCGGGCTCGGTCGTAGAGATGGCCGTCAACCTTGATTCGTGGCATCTGCGGTCACTCCTTCAGGTCTTCAGATCGTGCGCGATGCTTTGGCTCGGAAAAATGCTTCGACCGGTCATCGAGTCGGGCCTGCCAAGTCCATACAAGTCCAGGATGGTCGGCGCCAGATCAGACAGCGACGGCGCGTCCGCGGCGATAGTGCGATTGCAGAACAGCACGCCGGGCACTTCGTCGGGACAGATGCAGTGATCGGCCGCCCACGCCGAATGATTATCACTCAGCATGTCGTCGGTCATTTCGCCCAGGCACGTCGCCCACGACGCGCGGTAGCCGCGAGCATAGCCCACGATCAGGTCCGGTGCCACCCTCGCCGCCTCGCCCTGATGCGCTCGTTCGATGCGCCGGACGCTGTGAACAACTCGCTCACCGTCGCGGTCGCGCAGTTGCAGCAGCCCGTTCGCCAATTCCTTCAACAGCGCGTCGCGACGGTGCGGCTCGACGATGCCGTCGCGTTCGCGGCCTCGCAGGTTTACGTACAGGCCGTTCAGGCCCAAACCGTACGCCTGCGTGTCGTCCCAATCGACGCCGCCCAGCACCGATGAAGCGCCGGACGGCTGGATGTAGCCGTTGGCGCGCAGCCACGTGTTCAGATTGAACTGGCGCTTGAACGAGGCAAACCCGTGGTCGCTCAGCGCCATGATGGTCGCCTCATCGCCGTAGCGCTTCACCACGTCGCCGATGACCTGATCGAGCCGCTGGTACAGCCGTCGGAGGCGCGCGTGGCAGCGTTGAGTTTGCTCGGCTGTGCGTCGCGGGTGCGCATCCGGTCGATCCCACCAGAACATATGGGCCTGGAGATCGGTGCTCGAGAAATAGAAGAACAGCAGTCCATCGTCGTAGTTTCTGACGGCGTAGTCCAGCAGTCGCAGCCGTTCCTGAAGGACGAGTTCAGCCTGCGCGGCGAACTCCTCGTCGTCGAAAACCTCGTTGGTCAGGGCCTTGTGGTCCTCCTGAAAGCCCGTGGTGTAGAACAGCCCCAGATCGTCGGAGATTCGCTCGACGAAGTTGGCCGGCTCGGAGATCCGTACCGCCGGATCAGACGGGTCGACGTTGGCCGGCGACACGTAGAGACGAAACACAGGGGCCGCCTGCTGAAGGTAGAACCGGGAGATCGCGCTGACGCGCCGGTCGGGTACGAAGCTGGGCATGGCCATGACGAAGTCGAGACGCACCCAACTGCTCCATTGCCCCTGACGCAGCAGGATCCGCTTGCCCTGGACCTCGATCACAGCCGCCTGTGCCTCGCGGTCACGGTGGACGAGAAACTCGATGGCTGAATCGGTCGGCTGCTTGAGGTGGTAGTTGCGCGGCCCGATCAGCTCGGCCCGTGCGGTGTGATTCTCGAATACCAGGCGCGACCGCCGTCCGCCCGCCTCATCCACCGGGCGCGACGGTCCGTCCTCGGCGAAGTACTGATAGGTCCCGTACGTGCCGAGCATGTCCGGCACACCCATGCCCGACAGACAGCAGTGGTGACCGTGTTGCGACGGGCTGGGCGGGTAGTTGGAGGGCAGATCGTAAAAGGCTGACCCGATGCCTGCCTCGTCGAGGTAGTGCCAGAACGGCATGCCGCGGCGGCGGAGCACCGTTTCCCTCGCACGGTGCTTGAAGGGCCAGAACGTCAGTTGCAGGCGGTGGTCGCCCACCTCCCAGGAGCCGTCGCCGGGCACCGTCTCAGCCGCCGAGTAGTAAGGGGCGCACTGCCTGGATGGGTCTCGGTGGATGAAGTCGAAAATCGCGTGCGATTCCGTCCCCGCGCCGTTGATGAAGTTGGCCCAGGCGACCGGGCTCTGGGGCGGCGTGCTCGTGGCCAGTCGCCGATATCCGCCCGCGCGACGAAACGCCGCAAGGTTCGGCAGCTCGCCCGCGTCCATCATCTTCTCGGTCAGGCCGGGGTCCATCCCGTCGACACCCAGTACGATCACGCGTCGGCGAGCCGCTTCGCGGCGCGCTGCGCGGGACGAACCTGCGTGAAGACCTACCCCCAGCGCCGTCGCTGCGACGGTCGTCTCTTTAAGGAACTGCCTGCGGTCGAGTTGTCGCTTCTTGCGTGGCATGGTGTCAGTTACTCGATGACTGTTCTGCCTGCTCCTTCGGCGAGCCCGCGTCGGACACCGGCAGGGCCCGGCCGTCCATGTGCTTCGGCACGTCGACGCCGAACATCGCCAGCACCGTCGGGCCGATGTCCATCAGCCGAGGCTGCTCCGCCTCGATCCGGCGATTGCAGAACAACACACCCGGCACCAGCGCCGGGTCGATGCAATGATCACCGCTCCAGGCACGCGTATTGGGGTGGAACACCTTGTCGGTCACCTGTCCGACGGCCGCCTCCCACGACACGCGGTAGCCTCGATCGTAGCCCACAATTACATCAGGCCCGTCGGCCTTGTAGGGCCCGCGGTACACTTTCAGGGCATTATAGGCACGCCGGACCGCCGGCTTGCCCGTGGCCGGATGGGTGAGTCCGTTGAGCTTCTCGATAAGCTCGTCGCGCAGCCGATTCGCCTCATCGCCCGGCTCGACGATGCCCTGCGCCTCGCGGCCACGAATGTTCAGGTAAATGCCCGCCAGACCGATCGCGTATGCTCGCGTCTGCGACCAGTCGACGTTGGCCAGGTATTTCCGGCCACGCGTGCCGTCCTTCAATGTCAGATAGCCCTGTTCCTCAAGCCAGCGGTTCAGGTCGATTCCATAGCGAAACGAGTTGTACCCATGGTCGGAGATGATCATCAGAACGGTGTTTTCGTCGTCGCAGCGGGCGAGAGTTTTGCCCACAAGCTCGTCGGCCCGGGCGTATAACTCGTCGATCGCGTCGGGGCACCGGCCGTCGCCAGGCTCGGGTCGGGCGGGATGCTGCGGATCGATGTATCGCCAGAACGTGTGCTGAATGCGGTCCATACCGTCGAATACGCATACGCACAGCCCGCGGCGGACTTTGTCGAGCGCGTCGAAGAACATGCGCTCTCGCTCCTGGTCGGCCTGAATGCACTGATGCAGGAAGGTGTGGTCGTTCAGCACGCCGGCATTGAGGGCCCACGTGTCCTCGGCCAGACCGAGGGTGGCGTAGAGCCCCTGGTTTTTCGCCAGGTAGGTCGCGTACACGGCTGGGTGGGCGATCGGCATGGCCGGCTTTGCCGGGTCGATCTGAATGGGCGTGACGTACATCTCGAATTCCGGCTCGGTCCGCAGCAGCAGGAACTGACAGATCCCCCGCACCTTCACGCCCAGGCCCGCGCGAAACGCCACCTGTGCCCACTCGGTGTACTGTCCTTCGCGCAGGGTATGACGTGCGCCGTTGACGGAAAGCTCGGCTTGACCGCGCCTGCCGTTAAGCCGGACAGTGAACGGGCACGTCATCACCGTCTTGTCGTTGTGTATGGGGTTGGTCGGCCCGATGAGCTCGCCGCGAATCGCGTCGCCGTCGCGCTTGAGTGCGAGTTGCTCGCCGCCGATCTGTTCGTCGGCGCCGTCGATGGAACGCGTGGTGTAGAACGAGAACGTACCCTGGCTGCCGCGGAGGTCGGGCACGCACATGGCCGACAACGACACGCCGTGGAACTTCTCGGGCGGAAACGTGATGGGCACGCGAATGACGCTGCTGAAGATGCCGTGCTCGCCCAACACGCGCCAGAACGGCTTGCCCCGACGAAGCAGGCGAATCTCGGGCTTGCCGATCGGGATGCGATATTTGCCCAGCCGCAACGACCGCCGCGCCTCGCCGATGCTGACCGAGCTGAGTTTGGGTCGGTACGTCTGCCGGTCGCAGGTCAGGAAGTCGAAGATGTTGTGTTTGCCGGGGTTCGAGCCGGTCTGAAACGTCGACCACGCTACCGGCGAGAGCGGCGGTAGGGTGGTGCCCAGACGCTGGTAGCAGCCCTGTGCCGCCAGGCGGGCCAGGTTCGGCAGCTTGCCCTCGGCCAGGTATTTGTCGGTGAGTTCGGGGGACATACCGTCCAGCCCCAGCACTACGAACCGTCGCACGCGACTTCGCCGATGGGCTCGGCGCCCTCGAATCATCCGGATCAGGTACCGGATCGGCCACGTCACCAGCGCCAACGCCCCCGAGACCATCGCGGCGAACACCACCAGGAACGATCCCAGCGCCGCAAAGCCCGCCCCCGGGCCGATGTAGGCCTCGGCCGCGCCGTGCAGGGCCAATACCCAGACGGCGGCCAGGATCACTGACCGATGCGGTAATGTTGAGCGGGTGTGACGCACGTTTGCATAGCCTGGGACCAACCGGAGGGTCCGGGACCTCCGCTGGATCTTAAGTTCCAATAATCCATCCACTTACAAGTATTCCACGCCGGGGCCCTCTGGGCAAGGCCCGGTATTGTTATCGGGCAATTCCTCGCCGTTGTTGCGATTGTAGGGGCGATGTTCAGGAAAAGGCGGAGTTGTTTGGTGGGGCGGGCTCAATCGGGCGAGGCCGTCGCGGCATCGGCGGCGGGGGCGATGGTCCGCTGGATCGACCGATTCACCGCAATCCTGCCAATGCTCACACGCACCTCGACCGCTATGCAGTCGTCGCCTGAATCGCTGCAACGCGTGACGCGCAATCGGGTTTCCGTCGGCGGGTCGACGAGCTGCTCGGCGGGCAACAATCGCGACTGGCCGGAGGCGGGAAGCTGACCTCGGTTGAGTTGCGCCCACGCCCGTCCGCTGGCCAGCAGTTGGCGGGCGTAGGTTTCGACCAGCGCTTGGCGCCGTTCGACGTTGGCCATGTACGCGAACTGGACGGCCAGGGCGCCGGCCACGCCGATTACGGAAATGAGGAACACCACCATGATCAATGTTACACCGTGGTGTCGTCTTGGCATCACTCGGTCCCCCTGACCGCCGGGCTTCCCGGCGCGAAGACCGTCACGAACCGCCGCTGTCCTCGGCCATCGGGCAGCAGACGATCGGCCGACAGCGTCGTCTCCAGGCGCAGAAGCGCGGTGTGGCCGATGAGTTCAACGAACAGCTTCAACTGGGTCTTGTGCAGTCGCCAGGTGAGGGTCTCGGGCTCGCCGGCGTCGGGTGGGACGGCTCGTCGACTCACCGTCTCCCCCGCAGTCGTGTAGATGATCCGGCGATCTGCCGGTAGAACCAGCGTGATCGTGCTTGCAGCCGGTTCGCTGCCTGGCTCGACAGCCATGGCCGATTCCATATCGGTGCGGATCTGCCTGGTGAAGGCGGCGAGCCGGGAGTCGCGGTCGGCCCATTGCCCGATTCGCCAGGTCATCCGTAGCCCGGCGAGCGTCAGCAGGGCGATGCCGCCCGCAACAGCGACCATCGCCGGCAGCATAGCGACCAACTCCACCAGCAAGATACCGCGTCGTCCGAGTCGATGTTGCTTCATCCTGTGTTCCTCGCCGCTTCTCGAAGTTGGCCTCGCGGTCCCCATGAGCTGTTGTTCCTGCATCGCGATGTTCGATTTCGTATGGCCGCGACGAGAAGCCTCGGCTGTCATTAGCACGGCTACTCGAGCGTGGTCGCCCGCCGCACGGGTCGTAGCTGTACAGCAACGACCTGCCAGAAGTCACGCCACGCTGCCTCCAGCTTGGCGAAGGCCTTTGGAATCTGCGCGACGTGGCCGTCTCTTGCGAGATCGTGCACCTCATCGCTCCAACTCTCTACCGTCCGGACCAGATGAAGGACACTGGCCACATCCGACTGCGGCGCGAAGAATTCCGTGATCGCTTGCTTCCGACACGCCACCCGGTGCAGATCATACTGCCGCTGTTCGTTCATTCGGCCGTGCTTCTCGTCTTCCTGCCGGGCTCGGTCCAGGTCCTCTTGCAGCGGCAGCAACACCTCGTTTTTCAAGAGGTCAGCGAGATTATCTCCATATTGATCTACCCTCTTCCAATCCTGCCGGCTGTAGGCGGCGAGCAGCGCATCGTATTCGACCTTGGCTTGCGCCAATACAGCCACCAGCTGAGCCTCAGCCGCGCCCTCGGCCCGTCGCCCGCCACCTTCAGTCAGACTGGATAGCACGAGAGACGACTGGACGCCGGCCATCCGGCTCACGGTCTTGATGCCTGCTTCTAGCACAAGATCCCTGCCTTCGGCTATGGCATCCTGAGTGATCTGCACCTCGACGTCGGGGATAACGCCAACACCCACGTACTCGCGACCGTCGGGATAGAGGTCATGTTTGGTGCAGATGCGCGCCCTGCCGCCGCCCGGCAACTCGACTATCAATGGCTGGCCGGTGGTGCCCGCGGTTCGCTCACCGACGAGCGTTGCCCGTTTGCTCGCATGCAGCGCCACAACGAAATCCTCAGCGGCACTGATCGTGCTCGGCCCGGTCAAGACGACGACCGGCCCGAGGTATGGCGTTTTCGTGCTCGGTGGAATGACCCTTGGCTCGCCCTCATGCCACATCTCCTTCTCGCCCCAGGCACGATGGGCGGGCAAGTACTTGCGTGTTCGCCAGCGCGGTCGCTCCACAGGCTCGGCGATCAGGTGGCTGATGATCGAATAGCCGTGCCGCGAACTCCCGCCGCCATTGTCGCGCACGTCAATGATCAGCCCCTTTGCCCGTCTGATCTGATCGAAGCGCGTCTCAAACTGCCTGACGGCCTCGTCAGACGAGAAGGATCGGATCGCGATGTAGACGATGCCTTGCCCCAACCCCTGGAACTCAGCCTGTAACCGTTGGAAAAACGTTGTCCGTCCGAAACGCCAGTGCAGGCACTTCAAAACCATGTCCTTCGTCGTGCCGTCCGGGTCCCGAAGGCGAAGGGTCGCTTCGGTCCCGTCATTTCCTTGGACGAGGCTTCTGAGCGCTCGTCGGTCTCGGTCGTGCGGCGCGGAGGCCGCCAGGTAGGGGTAGATGTCTGCTGCCAGGATCGACGCGACATCGCGGCCGTTGATATGCGTGACGCAGAGGCCCGGCCTCAGGTCCGGCTGGGCAAACGCAGCAGCCGGTGCCACCTCGGCGATGACCACGTCGGCCCCAATCCTTCTGAGTCGGACTGGGTAGGTCGCGTCCTTGCGTAGATCGCGTGGCAAATAGACGCTCGTATGTCCATCTCGCAGCTGTGCAACGCACCGCTGCAGCAGGCGATAGTATTGCTCTGTGGTTTGTGCCCGTTGTACTCGCGGCAGGTAATCGTCCAGCACCTGATCCCAATCCACCTCAGGCACCCTGTCAAAGAACACATAATTGTACTTGACCTCGGCCCAGAGACGTATGAAGCCCGCGACGCGCTGATGTGCACTCAGCTCTGCACGGTCATCGCTAGCGGCCGCACGTTCCGGCTGCGAGGCCGCGGGGGCGGGACGCGTCGTCAGAGGCGTGCTGCTGTAGGCTACGCCGGACAAGTACATCGGCAGCAGAACAAGCATCATTCGCATGACCACACCTGTCTCACGCGACATTCCCCATCTGACCTTTGCCCGGTAACCATACCGGGATCCTCGGATACCAGTACAACGCCCCGGGCCCCAGGCATCCAAGCGTTTCTTGCGCGATCTTTCGACGAACGCCGCATCGGCTCGAAACGTCCGGGTCGCGGTAGGGGAAAAGCCCGCCGTCCGAACTGACGCTTGCCCTATGAAACGCCAGCTTGGTGGCGCGGTTAGAACCAACCCGCAGGACGCCCTTATCTGCTTCACTCATCAGTTGCTCCGTCTATTCACCCACCGAATGTGAGAACACGCCGCATTCTACAGAGCACACGCCTTGGGCGCCATACACAAACGCCGAGTCATCTCGGAAAGTCAGGTTCATGGGCGTGCCTCCCCCGCAAGGTACGCCCTGAGCGTGACGCTAACTTGGCGGCCACCGCGGGCCGTTCCGCGTGCGGTCACCATCACCAGATGCAGGCCCTGCCAATCGCCCTGGCCGGGCTCGACCTGCGTTTCGATGATGCCCTCTGGTGGGGTGTCGATATTCACTTTCGGTTCGATGGCGGCGCCGGTGCGGTACCGCTCCAACTGGGCCTCGGCGGCCAACTGCAACGCGCGCACGGTGAGCTGCCGATCGCGCGCCGTGGTCACGCCCCGGCCAAGCTGTGTGTAGACCAAGGCCAATGCGCCCAGCAGAAAGGCCGAGACGACTACCTCCATCATGATGTAACCTTTGCCGGCGCGATGCGTATGCATGCGATAGACCTCTTTACGGGATGGCCCTGATGCTTGACTCAATCAGCGCCACCAGTGGCGTGAACATCGCCAGGGCGAACGTACCTACCATCAGACCCATCGCCAGGACGACGAACGGCCAGGCCGCCTGACCGACGATCATCAACCAGTGCACGCTCTTGGCTGCGTAGTACTGCTCGGCGTAGCGCATGGCCACTTCCATGCTGCCGTCGCGTGAGCCGGTGTGGAGCGTTTGCACAAACAGATCGTCGAGGCCGACCGCGCGTGCCGCCTCGTGCGGCGACACGCCCTTTTCCATCGAGTCGGCCCAACGCCCCACGCGCTTTCGCAGCCCCATGTTCACGTCGACTTCGGCCGCCTGCCGGGCCGCCCGATCGAGCGACTCGCCCGCAGCCAGCCCGAGACGCAGGATGCGGATGATCCACACCATGCCCGTCGCCTCCTGCATGGTCCGCCAGCCCGGCAGCGACCACTTGATCCCGTCGCCCACAAGACTCAGCAGGCGAGGTTTGGCCGGCCGGCGCGGGCGGAATGTTACATAGATCCCTAGGATCGCGGCGACGAGTATGATCAACGGTGCGATGCCCGTACCGAATTGGAGGTGGTCGCCGATGCCAATGATGAACAGAGTGACGGCGGGAAGCTCTATGTCGAAGTCGGCGAAGATGTGACGGAACTTGGGTATGACGAAGTAGAGGGCGCCACTGAGAATCATCAACGTGAAGCTCGGTACGATCACGGCGTAGGGCCAGTTGATGCGGAAGCGAGCTCGCCATTTGTCCTCGTGAGCAAGATGCCCCTCAAGCGCCTCCAGGGCGCCGGGCAGTTGGCCCATGCGCTCGCCGGCGGCGACCGTGCTGACTACCAGTCCCGGACAGCCCGGGCATCGCCGGGCCAGGGCGCCCGACAGAGAGAGCCCCTGGCCCACCCAATAAGAGATACGCCGTAATACACGTCTTGTCTTGCCGTATTCACCGTCGGCGGCCGCCGCCAGGCCCGCCGCCAAGGGCAGCCCTTGTCGCACGATCAAAGCGGATTGGCCGATGGCTGTACGTGTAAACGCACGCCGTCGCGCCAGCAGCCCGAAGGGCACTGCGGCAACGACTACCAGAAGGATCGTGATGCCGACGACAGTCGGTACAGGGCCCATATCTGCGGTCCTAACCTCCCCCGCTGACCGAGTTGACAAGCGACACCAGTGGCAGGAAAAGTGCTACGATCATTGTGCCAAGAAACACGCCCAGCACCACAATGCAGCCCGGTGCGAGCACCGATCGAACCACGGCGCGAACGTGGTCGGCACGACGACTGTACCCGTCGGCCAGTTGCTGTAGCACGTCGGGCAACCCGCCCGTTCCGCCAGCCGCCTGGAGGCTATAGCCGAACAGCCGTGGGATCAGCCCGGTCGACTCCGTGACACCTATCGGGCTGCCGCCTTGCTCGATCGTGCGGGCCAGGCGATCGGCGTCGGCGCCGAGCGTCGGGCTGCCCGTCGCATCGGCCGCCAGACGCAGGGCGTCCGGCAGGGGCATCTGGCTGGCGGTGCACAGGGCCGCCGACTGGCTGAACCGCGCCAACAGCGACGCGCCATAAAGCCTTCCAACCAAAGGCAAGCGCAGGAGTGCGGCCTCACGGATTCGCCGGCCCCACTCGCTGAAGCGGAGGGCTCTACTTGCCACCACCAGCCCGGCAACGACCACGACGATGACGGCGATCGCCGGCCAGTAGTATTCCTGCATTGCCAGGAGTCCGTCCGTCAGGGCCGGCAACTCCGCGTCGAAACCCTCGAAGATCTGGCGAAAGCTGGGCAGTACGAATGTACACACTGCGCCGAATACGAAAATCCCGAGAACCAGAACGGCGAGGGGATAGCTGATCGCCTCCCAGATGAGCCGGCGGGTGTCGGCCATCAGTTGCAGATGCGTGTTGAGGTTGAGCAGCGTCTCGGATAGATTTCCCGAGGCGACACCGGCTCGGAGCACCCGGGCGTACAGCAGCGGGAACTGCTCCTGCCGCTGTTCGATCGCCTGTTCGAGCGACTTGCCGGCTGATACGTCCTGGGCCACGTCCTCCAGCAATCGCCTCAACCGCGGCGATTGCACGTCACGCGCCATCTGTCGCAGACCGTCGTCGAGCGCCAGGCCCGCCTCGGCCAGCGAGGCGAGCTGCTGGTTGAAGTAAATGAAGTCCTCGCGGCCCAGCGGGCGCCGCCTTGGTGGCGGTCCTGCCGGGCGCAGCTCGGTCAGGCTCACGTTCATCTGATCGAGCTGCTGCCGAGCACCGGCGTGATCGACCGCCTCAATTCGGCCGCTGATGGCCGTTCCACCCGGGCAGTGCCCTTCGTATTCGAACCAGGCCATGTCAGCTCTCCGTTGCCGAGAACTCCGCGTCGTTACCAAATGGCACCACGCGCCGCAGTTCATCCAGCGTGGTCCTGCCGGCTCGTACGTGCCGCAGGGCGTCGGCTGCCAAGGTCGACGATCCCTGCTGGGCGATCACCAAGCGTAATGCGGCTGCGTCGGCGCTCGCCAGGATCGCCTCCCGCAGCGAGTCCGCCATCGCTGCCCAACTCGCACAGGCCGTCCGCCCTCGGCAGCCGCTGCCATCGCACTGTGGGCAACCGGCCGGCTCGAAGGGGTGTCGCTCGTCACCCGTGGACCGCCTGCACGCCTCGCACAGCAGCCGCACAAGCCGCTGCGTCCAGACCAGCGCCACGCTGCTGGTAATCTGGTAGGGGGGCAGCTTCATCTCCAGCAGCCTGACCAGCGCCTCGGCTGGGTCGCCGCTGTGCATGGTGGTCAGGATTAAATGACCGGCCAGAGCAGCCTCGACGGCGATGCCGGCCGTCTCCGCGTCACGTATCTCTCCCAGCAATAACACCTGGGGATCCTGGCGGAGGAGGCTCCGCATCGCCCGCGGGTAGGTCAGCTCGCCGAAGGGCTTGACCTCGATCTGGGCGACGCCGCTCAGCCGCTGCTCGACTGGATCTTCGAGGGTGACCACGCTGCGGCCGGGCTGCGTCTGGAGGATGTGGCGGACCAGGGCGTACAGAGTGGTGGTTTTGCCCGCGCCGGCCGGTCCGGTGACGATCAGCAGCCCCTGAGGCGAGGAGACGGCCGTTCGGAGTCGATCGACATCGGTTTCGGCCAGCCCCAGCTCGTTCAGCTCGACGACCTCGGGCTGGTAGTAGAAAAGCCGCACCACCGCGCGTTCGCCCCGGATCGTAGGGAAGACCGCCAGGCGCATATCGGCTTGGCCCGGCCAGGCCTGCCCATTGGCCTCGATGCGGCCCTCCTGCGGCACGTCGGTGCGGTAGGTGAGCAGCCGGCCAAGGACTTTGAGCCGCCCAATGACGTTCGGGGCGAGTTCGACCGGTACCCGCTCGACGTCCTGCAACTGCCCGTCGATGCGGTAGCGGATCAGCAGGGCCTGCTCGGCCGGCTCGAAATGGACGTCGCTGGCCCGGCGAGAGAGGGCGCGGCCAATCAGTTCGTCGACGAGTTGGACGACTGCTTCGGGCTTGTCGGTGCGGTTCGATCGCATGGTTTCTCGTTCCCCACGTACTAGAACGTTTCAGAGAAGACGACGTTAAGGTAGAATATCCTGTGACGTCGGCGCTAACATTGATGGGGTAGTAACGTCAGGGATATGTGGATGGGCAACCGGTCCGGCGCCATCCCGGTGTCGTTGAAGGAGCTGGCGGCTTCGGTCACCCGCGAGGTGGCTGCCAGTCGGCAGGGGTGGATCCTGTCTGTGATGGACCGCTGTGGGCCGGCGGTCGTTGTGATGCTGTGGCGGATGCTCGCGAACGAGCAGGACGTGTTGGACGCCTATCAGGATTGCATTTGCCGAGTCATGGAGCGCGGGAGAGACGGTCTGGGCCGTTCGGCCGATCGCTACCTCTACCGGACGGCTGCGAACGTGGCCGTCGATATGATCCGCCGCCGACAGTTGCGCCGGCGTCATCAGGTTTCGCTGGGCCGGCATCTGACAAAGGTGCGAGGGATGCCGATGCCGGGCGTGACCGAGTCGACGGTTTTGCTGCGGCAGGCGATCGTACACTTACCGCGTCACCTGCGGGAGTTGGTGCTGCTGCGCGATCTGGCGCAGATGCCATACCATCGGGTGGCGTCGATCCTGGGTATTACGGTGGGCACGGCCCGTGTGTACAGGCGACAGGCCGTGTTGCGCCTCGCGGAGTTGCTGGAGGGCACAGAGGCGGGGTCATGAACCGGCAAGGCACCGGACAACTTGATGTGTGTAAAGCGTGGCTGGGCCGCGTGATGCGACATGTGCTCGATGAGTCGGCGCGACACAACCTAGCGCTGGCGCGTCATTTAGCTGTGTGTCCGCAGTGCGCAAGCGTGGCCGACCGTCTGGGACGCGTGACCGCCGCTCTGGCCTTGCTGTCGAATATGGGGGTGCCTTCGAGTCTGCTGGGCAAGGCAAACGTACATGCGTTGCGGATGGTTCGGCGGCAGCTACGGTTTAGCGAGCAGGCGGCGGAATTGGCCAGCGGTCGACGTCGCGTACCGTGGTCCGAGAGGCTTGCCGTACTCGGCTGGCGGTTGGCGTCGCCGGTGACCGCCGCTCTGCTGATCGTGTTGGTTCACACCGGGGTATGGCAAACGATGATCCAGACTCGTGAGATGGGCCAGCGAATGGCCGACACGCATTTCCGCGCGCATGTGTATCCCCCCTCGGAGGGGTCCGACGGCGGGTCCGACGTTGTCTGATCCTGCCGGCCGAATGACGGTCTCGCCCGGTGCCAGATCGCTGTAAGTCCATTAACATCAACGTGTTGGCGACCGCCCGTGGTCTGGTGGCTTGCTTGGGGTGCGTCGGCTGTAGTCGGCGGCTGGGCGAGCCCGGCGGAATCATCCAAACAAGGTGAATTGCCAACCTCGTGCCGGTTGGCTAGCCTGCGAGGCTAGAATCCATTCGCGGCTCGTACGGGTCCGGACGGGCTGTAGGCTTTTAGCACAACGTTTCTTGGGGGCATCAAGGGGCCGTCATGATGGACGAGGTCGCTCGGAACTGGGATGACGCCAGGCGCGGCGCACATCACTTGCTCGTGCAAGCGGGCTTCGTGGCCCTGATCGTCGCGGGTGGCATGACGGTCTACGAGTTAATGATAGACCGGGTTATGCCTGACCGAACGCATTGGGAATCACATTTCGCCACGGTGGTCTTCACGACGATGGTGGCTGTGATTGCGGCCGTGCTGGTGCTACGGCGGGATCGTCGGCAACAGGCGATGTTGGCGCAGATGTTGGGCCGGGAGCGGCAGGCCGAGGCAACCCTTCAGGCAGCCCATGACGAACTGGAAAGCCGAGTGGCTGGCAGGACGGCGGAGTTGGGTCGTGCCAATGTACTGCTGCAACGGGAGATTCAACAGCGCAAGCGCGCCGAGAGCAAGATGCGCGATGCACTGTCGCGTTTCGAGGCCATATTTGAGTTGACGCCGGCGGTCAGCATTCAAGGTTTTGACCGCGACGGGGTCATCCAGCACTGGAACGCAGCCAGCCAGCGCCTCTATGGATATTCGGCAGAGGAGGCGATCGGCAAGCGACTCGGCGATCTGATTCTGTCCGGCGACGCGGCTGATCAGTGGCAGCGGACACTTGCGGAGGTTTGGAACTCAGGACAGGCCCAGCCGTCGGGGGAGTGGTCGGTGAAGGATCGCCAGGGCAACACGCGGTGGGTGTACTCGTCGATCTTTCCGGTCATGGGAGGGGAAAAGGTCGTCGAGGTGTTCTGCATGGACGTGGATATGACCGAGCGCAAAAGGGCGGAGCAGGCCCTGCGAAACAGCGAAGCCATGCTGCAAAGCGTGTTTCGCGCAGCGCCCATGGGAATCGGGCTCGTGTCCGATCGAATCCTGGGCTGGAGCAACGAGCAGGTGTCGGTTCTGACCGGATACACGCAGCAGGAGCTGGAGGGGTGCAGCGCACGGGTGCTCTATGAAAACCAGGAGGAGTTCGAGCGCGTCGGGCGAGTCAAGTATGCGGAGATCGCCGAGGGTCGGACCGGCACGGTGGAAACTCGGTGGAAACGGAAGGACGGCACCTTGGTCGACGTGTTGCTGAGTTCAGCACCCATCGATCCTGACGACATCTCAGCAGGGGTGGTCTTCACGGCCACCGATATCACCAAGCGGAAAAAGGCCGAGCAGCACGCCCAGGAACGTCTGGCGGAGCTGGCCCACGTTTCGCGTCTGAGCACGATGGGCGAGCTTGCCTCGGCGTTGGGGCACGAACTGAACCAGCCGCTGGCGGCGATCGTCAACTATGCCAACGGCTGCGTGCGGCGACTGCGAGGCGCCGGCGGAGAGGGCGGCGAAGTGATGACCGGGGTGCAAAACATCGCCAGCCAGGCGGCGCGGGCCGGTGAGATCATCCGGCACATACGCGATTTCGTTCGCAGAGCCGAACCGCAGCAGTCAGCGGCCGATCTGAACGAGGTGGTACGCGAAGTCGAATCGATTGCGCAGATCGAGGCCCGCCAGGGCGGGGTGCAGTTGCGGTTCCAGTTGGCGGGGCATCTGCCTGAGGTGATGGTCGATTCCATCCAGATCCAGCAGGTGATTCTCAACCTCGTGCGCAACGGCATCGAAGCCATGAGCGGTGCGGCGGCCGATCGCAGAGTCCTGACGATCCGGACGGCCAGGATCAAGGACAGCCGCATCGAGGTCTCCGTTTCGGATCTGGGTCTCGGGTTGCCCGCCGACGGGGGCGAGCGGCTGTTTGAGCAGTTCTTCACGACCAAGCCTGAGGGTATGGGGATGGGCCTGCCGATCAGCCGGTCCATCGTCGAAGCGCACGGGGGAAATCTATGGGCTGCGCCCAATCCCGAGGGCGGCGCGATCTTTACGTTCACGCTGCCCGTCGGCGCGGACGACAACGGCGGCATCTCCGAGTAGACTGCGACGTGCCAGCCGCGATGTGGCTGTCGCGAAGCCGATCAGCCGGTTGCGGGGTTGAGGGGAGATCTGCGACATGGACGCGACGTACGACGTTGTGGTGATCGGCGGTGGTACGGCCGGCACGGTGGCGGCCATTCAGGCCGGGCGGGCGGGCGCCAAGACGCTGCTGGTGGAGAAAAACGGCATGCTTGGCGGCACGCTCACGGTCGCGGGCGTGAACTATCCGGCCCTGTTCTTCGCCTGGGGAAAACAGGTCATTGCTGGCATCGGTTGGGAACTGGTGACAAGGACACTTGGGGAAACGCATCGTTGTCCGCCCGACTTCAGTGATCCGACGGCACCTCACTGGAAGCATCATACGCACGTGGACCGGGGCATCTATGCGGCGCTGTGCGATGAGGCCGTGCTTTCGGCCGGTGTGGATCTGGTTCTGCATGCCATGCCGGCGGCCGTGGACTTCGAGCAAGGGGCGTGGTCGGTGGAAGTGTGCACGAAATCGGGTCTGGCGCGGGTCGGCGCGCGAGTATTGATCGACTGCACGGGTGACGCCAACGCGGTGACGCTAAGCGGTTACCCGGTGCGGCGCCCCGAGACCGTGCAGCCGGGCACTTTGACGATGCACTGCGATGGATATGAGTTCGACGGTCTCGATCTGAAGGGCATCGACGCAGCCGTCGAACAGGCGGTGGCCGACGGTCGGCTTCGCTACACCGACATCGGCTGGCGAAAGGAGGGGGCCGGACCCTTCCTGCGGTCGCACGGGCATAACAGCAACCACGTTACCACCGTCGCCGCCGATACCAGCGACGGCCGAACGCGGGCGGAGATTGAGGCCCGCAGGTCGATGCTGCGGATGTATCGCTTGTTCCGCTCTCAACCCGGATTGGAGCAGTTCCGCATCGAGTATGTGGCCGGCGAGTGCGGGATACGCGAATCCGTCGTTATTGAAGGTAAAGCCCGTATCACCGGCGACGATTACATGGCCGGACGCTTCTTCGACGACGCTGTCTGCTACTGTTTTTACCCGGTCGACATTCATCTGGATGACGGCGAGGGGATCGACTTTCGCTGCCTTACGCCCGGGAAGCTGCCGACCATTCCTCGCGGGGCGATGCTGCCGGCCGGCAGTCGGTTTCTGATCGTGGCCGGGCGATGCATCGCCGGCGACCGCGTCGCGCATTCGGGCTACCGCGTCGAGGCGCCCTGTATGGCCATGGGGCAGGCGGCTGGGGCGATGGCGGCGTTGTCTGCGCAAAGCGGCCGCGACCCGGAGGAGCTTGCGCTGGACGAGCTTTATGCCTTGCTGCATCGGCATGGCGCGATCGTGCCCGGCGACGTTCTGGTGTGACGCTTGTGGGCTTTCTCAGCCGCCCTGTTCGGCATGCATCCAGTCCTGATTATGCAGCTAGGGCGTTAAGGGGTAGCGCCCGGCAGACACGCCTGACGCATCGAGCATGTCGCAGAAAAATTCCTGGATTTTGAGCGCTTCGGCCGCTCTTCGGGCATAGAGTTAGGCAGAAGAGCCGGAAGGTCCAGGACTTGGCATGTTTGTCGCTACGCAATGCCTGAGACGGATTGAACACGCCCACGGACGTTCCGAAGGGGCCAAACGGAACGCGGGTCGCAGTCGCTCCTCACCCCGTGGGCGTGCTCAAACCGTGTCGGGCAATTCGCCTGGCGCCGTCGGTAGCGGAGGGCACGTGCCGCCCGGCCAGTGGCGGCCTTGGCAGCAGGGACATCGCGAGTATTTCTCTGGGTAATGGCGCAATGCCACAGCGCCGGAATCGCAGCCGCGGTCCCGACGTCATCCGCGCCTAAGGTAGGAAGCTGCCGATGCATGAAGACTACTTCTGTACGTCTATGCTCCTCCCGGCACCGGGGCCGGGGCAATTAACCGTCCACATCCAGCAGGGCCATCGCAACCTTGCGACAGCCCGGGTCGGTCTGGTCCGACGCAGCAATTGCCTGGACAAAGCTGGTCGTCTCAGCGTCCAACTCGACGTCCAGGTAGAGCAGCGCTCGCAGGTAGTTCTTGCATGGCTGGCCGGTTGACTGTTTCAGTTGCCGGCACACGGCGTTGACGAACTCGGCGTCTTGTGACGCGGCCGGCCACTTCGCACAGGCTTTAGCAGCAGCGGCTTTGAGCGTGGGGTCTGCCGCACCGCTGAGCACGAGCCCGCGTAGCAGACCGACCGCCGCCTGGACAGACGTCTGGTCGGCCGAGTCGGGCCGAGCAAGCAGCGTGCCCATGGCCTGAATGCACGCAACGCGAAAGCCGACCGCCTGATCGGTCTCGAAGAGCAGGATAAGCTCGTCGAGCGCGTTCGCACTGCCCGTGCCCGCCAGAGCCGCGGGCAGCGACCAGTGGAGCGCACGGGACCACCGCGGATCGTCGCAGAGCCGGTACAAGGCCGGCAGGGCCTCGGCCCCGGCGTTGCCCAGCGACATCAACATCGCTCTGCGGAAATCGGGGGCGGTGGTGTCATCGCGGATGAGTTGCTCCAGCGTGCTGGCGGCGGTTGCGCGGGTCGCGCTGCCGGCATCGGCCGGCAGGCGGCGCAGCGCCGTGCCAAGGACGCGGGCCAGAGCGTGTTGGACGTTTTGCCTCGGCTCGGTCGCCATGGCGGCCAACAGACGTTCGACATCGGCCTGGTCGCAGGACGTCGCCAGCGTGCGGCCGGCGACGACCCGCATGCCCGGTGCGGCGTCATATAAGGCACTGCCGAGTCGCTGTGCGAACGCATCGCGCTGCTGCTGGTCGAGCCCGACGTAGCGCCGGCAGAGTTCACGTTGCGCTTGAAGCACCTGGGCGGCGGGCACGTCTTCGCCGTCGAGATAGGCGGCCGACTGCTGAAGGAGTGGCTCGAGGTCGGCCACCGCGTCGGCGTGGGCTATCGCCGCACAGAGGAAAAACGTTGATAGAAAGACAAGACATTTCATAGCACAGCGTCCCTAGAACCAATCCGGGCCCCACTCGCACCCACTGGTATAGCCGCCTTGGAGGTTATAGCGATCGTGCTTGCCGCTGCCCAACGAACCCGTGCCGCCCCAGTTCGGGCCGGCCTGGGACCAAGCCCCGTGGCCGGTGAACATCCACAGGAACGCCTCAACATTGCCCAACTCATCATTTATGGCAGTCAACAATGCCGATTCGCTGGTTGCCAGCAGCGCTTCAATCGTGGGGAGAGGATCCCCCATCTGATCGAATTCGTGCTCGATGCGCCCGAAGTGGCCCTCCAAGCTCTTTTCGGTGGGAGGCGTGCCGCGATACTCGTGGTTCTTGACGGCCTGGACGAAGTCGGCCATATCGTTTGCGATGCAGCCGCCGTAGAGGCCGTTGTTGTGGTCGAAGAAGTTGTCCTCTCCCACGTCGGGAGGCGGGGCGTCAGCCTTGATGTGCTGGTTGATGACCGTCTCCATGTCGATCTCGAGCGTGTTGAACCGCACATACCACAGACCCGCATTGGGCCCGCTGGACACCTGCGACAGCGTCACGCCGTCAGCCCAATTCTCGTCGGTGCCTTGAGGCACGATGATCCGCGTTGTATTGCTTTCCCGGTCCTCGATCCTACCGAAACTGATATCCTGGTCGATTGGCGGAAGGCCCCATGTGGCCTCGTTGTCCTCCACGCAGGCCAGCGGCATGGTCCAGGTGGTATAAGGGCGGGGCTTAACGTTGATGTTCATGCTCTTGGTGCAGGCGACCCCGAGGATGGTCGCGCTTGTCTGGATGGTGCCCGAAATCACGACTGTGCCCAGCCACGGACTGAGGTAGTCGCTGTTGGCGGTGTCGTCCCACGTTACGTCGAGCAGGTCGTTGTCATATAGCCACGACCACGTGGAGACCGACAGACCCGTGGGGCTGGTCCTGGCGAGCCAGCAGGCTGTGGTCATCCGTGTAGGCGTAGCGGGACCGAGCAGCGTGATGTCGACCACGTCGACCTCGACCGTGCCCTGCTGGTCGGTTATGTTCTGGAAGTCGAAGGTGGCCGTCACCGCCAGGTCCTGGAGGGTAGTCCAGTCCATGGCCCGGGTAACCTGGTAGGGCGAGGTGGTGTCCTCGTCGCTGGCGGTAGTTCCTTCGTAAGTAAACGTGACCTTGACGACCGGGTCGGACTCATCGGCGGTGGCTGTGAATGTAATGTCGCCGCCTTTCTGCACCCCGGTCGCACTGGCCTGCACGGTGACATCTGCGACCGCGGACCGGGCGGCTGTCAGAACCACCATCAGGCAGATCAAACCGGAAACACATCTAGCAGCCATGGCCGCCGTCCTCTCCATAAAGCTCGTGCGCACCAAAACTTGCGCCCGCGCACTCCCGGCGCAAGACTCAACTTCCCCTTCGGCTGTGCCCCGTACCCGCCGCCGAAATTAGCCCTTGTACATTGTCGTATCGGCGGCTAAGCTAAGGCCTTGGGCCAGCATTTGCCTTGTCCACCTCTAGTAATAAGTTCGCAGATGGCTGGTCGGGGACAGGTAGTGCTGCAAAAAAGTTCCGATCAAGTTGGCGTTGACTCACCAACGCGAACGGCCAAGCTGGAACGGCTGGTCGATGTACACTATGCCCCCGTCCTACGGCTGCTGACCAGGCTCACCGGATCGGTGTCGGCTGGTGAGGAGCTTACCCAACTGACGTTCACGGGACTTCTGCAGAGCTGGCGGGAGCTGGGCGGCGAATCGGCCGAGCGCGCGTATGTCATGCGGTCTGCCTACAACGCGTGGCGGCACTCGCAGCGGACCCGGGACGCGCAGACCGTCGATTGTAAGGCGCTGGAGCGCCTGCCCGCGCAGGATCCGGGGGCCCTGGATTTTGTCTGCTCGCGGGAGGATCTCGAGCGGGTCTACGCATCGCTGCTGGACATGCCGGACAATCATCGGGCAGCTTTGGTCTTGATTGTGCTGGAGGGTTTGTCGTATCGTGAGGCGGCCGAGTTGATGGCGGTACCGCGCGACACCGTGGCCAAGTGGCGGCTCAGGGCGGTGGCGCGCTTGCGTCAGGCCTTGAGCAACGGCCACAGGGCCCATGCGGAGACGGGGTGATGAACGACAAACTGGTGCAGTTACATGACGGTGAGTTGGGCAACGACGAAGCGACGCGCATGCGGGCGTCGTTGACGGAAGAGGCCGCCGACCGGGCGCTGCTCGACGCCATGGATCGTGTCGATCGCACGCTGGTTGAGGTGGATCGACTGATCGGGCCCGGCGCCGAGCGCATCGAGTCGGGCAAGCAGGCCCTCAAGGCGATTCTGCGCACCAAAGTGAACGGTCACGAACCGCGCAGGGCGCGCGCTGTGTTTCGCCGACCGGTCTTTGCCGCGGTGGGCGGGGCTTTAGCGGCGGCAGCGGCGCTGGCGATCTGGGTGGCGTGGCCTGCTGCCGGCGTGATCGGCACGGTGCGGTACGATGTACCAGAAAACCTGCGATTGGGTAAGAGATCGGCGGTATTACGACTTGAGGAGGCGGTGCGAGCACCTTGGGAGGGCGAGGCCGACATCGACGTGCCCGGCGTTTTCCAGATGAGATTATCCAAAGGGGGCGAGGTGAAGATCGGCCGGAGAGCAAGCGAAGTACGGTGGATCTCCGGTCGGGTGACGTTCCAGGCGTTTGCCGACGTGACCCTTCGCCTGGGAGACACGGCGTATTCTGTTGTGAGCCGCCCCAACTCGATTGCGCAACTTCGTACATTCACAGAGTACATAGAACTCGCGCAGCAGAGCGGCACGAGCGTGGTGGTCGCCGGTGGCCAGCGGCAGACGGTGGAGGCTGGGACCACCGTAAGGCTTGACCTGGGCAGGTCGAGTCTGACTGAATCCGACGGACCGGAGCAGTGAGTACGCGGCGCAAGGGCTTTACACTGATTGAGCTGTTGGTGGTGACGGGGATCATTGCCCTGCTGATAGGGATTATCGTGCCCTCGCTGGCCAGCGGCCGGCAGGCGGCCAAACGGGTGGTCTGTGCCAGCAACCTGCGGAGCATCTGCCTGGCGCTGGTTTTTTACGCCGATTCCAACGACGACTGGCTTCCGCCGGGCGTGCAGACCCTGGACGATTCCCATGACCGGCTGGACCTGTCGGCCAACACCTTGTACTACCGCGAACTCGACTACGATCTGCCGGCGATCCTGGGCCCGTACGTGGGCGAGGACGCCCTCAACTGCCCCGGGCCTCGCCTGGGGACCTACGACGGCGTCGACGCGGCCACAGAGGCTGTCCACTCGAACTACCTCTTCCTATGGCGAGCCGCAAATAGTTATCCCGTAAAGGGTTACAAGAAGCTGGGGATGGCGCCGCCTGCCGCCGAGGCCATCGTGGACATGACCTGGACCATGTACGAAGACGGCGGGTGGCTGAGCGGCTTCAACCACATCCGGCAGGGGTTTGACGCGCCCAGGACGGCCTACGTGGCCGCCAGCCCGGATGATGCGGTGGCCACGCAATACGTGGCCTCGTCGCGATACTGGGCCCCCACGCTGCGCCCCGTCCACGGCCTGAACGCGGGCTACTTTGACGGCAGCGTCCAGTGGGCCAAAGGTGAGCAGTTGGCCTGGCGGGGGGGTGGCCGGCTGAATAACGCCGATTTGGCAAATTCGCAGGTTTGGCTTCCAAAGAGCCTCAGGTAGTGGTATACTCAGAGCCGGAGAGGGAGTGTAGCTCCCGGTCACATCCGAAGCGGAGGAGAGAGAGATGAGTGTTCACGTCTTGTTATGCTGTCTGGCTGCATCGGCCGTATCTGCGACAGATCCTGTCGGAGATGTTTATCCTGTCGGCGACCCGAACAGCGCCGCCGGTGGGACATTGCCCGACCTGAGGCAGGGCAACGCCTTCGTCGATTTCGGGTTGGGCGAGATGCGGTTCGAATTCCTGTTCGCCGAGCCGGTGTACCCCGCCGACGACTACGGCCACTTTGACCAGCGGCTCATGGGGTATGTGGACATCGACCTCGACGTTCCGCCGGTCGACCCGGGCAACTCCCTGAAATCGTCCTTCAGCGGGTTCGCCAGCCTGCTTGGGATCGAGGCGTATGTCGACTTGTCCCAGGTGATGGGCGGCTCGGCGCCGTTGTTCGACGCGGCCGGCAGCCCGGTTGACAGCGTTTACGTGCCCGTCGTGTTCGCCGATGAGTTGGTGACCATCACGATACCGGTATCTGATTTGCCGGGTCCGTTGGCCGCCGGCGACCAGGGAGGGTACGCCGCGTTCGCCGCCTACTTCTACGATAGCTCTCAGATGACGTCCGACGTGTTCCCCAACGGCGACGGGTACCTGTTCGTAACGCCGGAGCCGGCGTCGGGTGTGCTGTTGGCATCGGCGCTGCTGTGGTGGGCGTCGTCGCGTCGCGCGTCGACAAAACGCCGACGCTGCTAGTGTATGGCCGGTCATCGGTCCGTTGTTTGCTGACGGCTAGTCGGGCCGGCCGATCTTGCCTCGATCGCTGAGACGCGGCGCCTCAATTCGGCGATCTCGGCCGCCTTTTGGCGGATGATCGCATGCAGCCGTTGGATGGCGACCGGCGCGACGCCATGCCTTCTACCAGTTATGCCCTTCTCCTCTGCCGACCGATCATCGAGTTGGGTGCCGAATCCCCCTGCTGCGTCGGCTCCTTGCTTAGCCGCTGCGTCGTCGCAGGGCGAATCCCGCCCAGCGGCAAGGCCGCGTGGCAGGGCGAACTCGTCGGCGCCCACATCCGCCCGCCGATTCACCACGCGACCGGCATCGTCGATGTCGGTCTGTCCGCTATAGTCGATTTCCGGGTCACCGGCGTCGATACAAGCAGACGCTGCCGCCAAGTGATAGTCGAGCAGCGCATACTGGTTGCCGGCGGCGGTGTGGTGCGTGAGATCGCCAATGGCCTGGATGGCCGTTTCCGTGTTGGCCGCAACGAGAGACAGCCCAGCATGGTTGCGGCTTGGCCTGATGACCATACCGACTAGGCCGTCCGGATCAAAAGTGGCACTGGCGTTGACCAACCAGGTGCGGTTGCTTGCAGGGTCGTATACGGGTTGCAGCGTCCACGTCCCCGTCGGCAGGGCGACGAAGCCGGGATCGCCATCGCAGTTGTTTTGCCAGGCAGACAGCGCCTCGTCTGCGGCGGCCGCGGTGGGGTAGGTCTCATCAGGGCCGGCGTGGAAGACTCCGTCATGGTGGCGGCCGAACAGACTGTGGGTAACCTGGAGTTGGCGCTGCGCATCGGGCGAGTACACGGCGAAGTTGCCGTTCTGATGAAATATGCAGTTGGCGATTCGCAGGTGGGCATTGTCGTTTAGAAACACCGCGTCGCCGGAGGTGGCCTTGTTCCATTGAAGCGTGCAGTTGCTCAAGGTAAGTCGCGTCCTTGCTGCGCAGAAAATGCCTCCCCCTGTAGGGGCGGAATTGCCCACGATGACCGAGTTGCTGATGGTGCCGGTATTGTCCGCCCAGATGGATATGCCGCCACCGTCGGCGCGGGCGGTGTTGGCGACGACCACGACGTTCTGGAGCGTAGCCTGACAACGATGGGCGATCCGCGCCCCGCCGCCGTATCGCGCCGAGTTGCCGACGATCGCACAGGACTTGAGGGCTATTGAGGCGTCGTAATAGCAGGTGATCGCGCCTCCAAAATCACCGGTGTTGCCTTCGAACGTGGAATCGGAGAAAGACACAGCCGCGCCCTTGCCCCAGCAGTAGAGTGCGCCACCCCAGTGATCGGCCCGGTTGCGCCGGAAGACGCACTTGACGATGGTCGGCGACGAGCTTCCCGTGCACGCCATGGCGCCTCCAGCGGCGTACTTGCCGAGGGCCTCATTCGCGACAAACAAGCATTTTTCGACCGTTGGACTGGCGTTTTGGATCCACAAGCCGGCTCCGTGTCCGTGTGGGAAATCAGCGCCGTCGGCTCGGCCGCGTGTGATCACGAAGCCGCTGACGCGGGCTGTGCGGCCGACTCCAATGGCGGTAATCACGTGGTATGCGTTGTCGACGTGGTCGTGGGGGCGGTGGATATCCCCGCTCAGGGTCGACACGTGCAGCGCGGGGTTCCGCCAGTTCGGGTGTTTCGGAGCGGCCAGACCGGCGTAGCCGCCCTTCATCGCCACGCCGTCGACCAGCCGGAACGTGGCCGTCCGTGGGTCGGCAGGATCGGTCGTCGTCGACGGGCGATACACACCGGCTGCAACGCGAATCTCCCTGGCTACACCGGCGCACGCAGCAGCCCGGTCCAACGCGTCCTGGAGGTTTCGGTAAGCCGTCTGCCAGTTTCGTCCGTTGCCGCCGGGCGGGGCGTCGTCGTCCACGTGGATGAGGGCTTGCCCATAAGTCTGCATCGTCACGCCCAGAACAAGGACGATGACCGACCACCTGCGCACAGCCTTCCCGAATACCATGCCACCACCTCCCGCCCCAATGGCGAATCGACGTCCTCGGCGTATCATGACCTTCTCCTTTGCAGCGAGCTTCGGCGTGCCCGTCGTTTGCGACTCTCATGAGACGGCAGACCTCGCCTGTCAGAATGATACGGAAAAGGTCGCGACAGGTGGTCAGCCGCAGGTAAGATGATCGTAAAAGATTTGTGAGTCCCTACCGCATGAGCTGGGCGAGGGGGAACTGACTGCGGCGCGTGGGCGATCGTGACGAGGACGGACGACCCACGCTCAGCCCTTGCAGACACCACACCGACACCTCCCGCCTGAATGGGGAATCGGCGACTTCTGCTTGTACGCCGCATTATGCGGCCACGGGGTGCAAGAGGCGGACGCTTCCGTACGTCGCCTCGCGGTTCCCCATAGCGCCATCGCGCCGCTCAATCGCCGCCCATCATTACAATTATACCCCGTTGGGTCGACCGGGGCGCGGCGTAAATGTCGACTACCGCCTCCGTTTGACCGTCGCCAAAGCGCCTACGGCGAATCGGTCCGGCGCGGCCGGCATTAGGTGAAATCTGACCCACCCACGGGGTACGCGATTGAGCAGAGTGTTTGCGATAACTGCGAGGGCAAGCAGTAGATGGCAACCCGGTTACTACTTCCGCCGTGCGACCGTGACTTGCGACCATACCCGTTCACGGCTTGGCCGGCGCCGCCGAGTCAGGCGTCGGCGGGTCGGTCGCCCCCACTCACACGCGATCGGTAGTAATCGCCGCATTTCATGAATCGCAGACCACGATCCAACGCCGCCCGAAGGAACGGTTGCAGCCAGACGCCCTTGGTCTGCTCGAACTGCTCGACCGTCTCGGTACGGTGATCGTGGCTGCACACCGACCACACAAGATCCTGTTCGTGGACCTTGTCGAGCATGGCCAACAGGTAATCCAGATAGGTCGGGCCGTGTCGGCGGTCGTCGAACCGCTGCCAGTAAAAGTCGTCCTGGTATCCCTGAACGCCGATTTCGAGCATCTGCGGATATCCCTGCTGGTCGTAGACGAACGGCTGGACGTCGAACGGGGTGGGCTGGCAATCGCGGTAGTCGCGGGCGTACGTGCGCAGGTAACGGATGCCGCAACGATGAAGGATGTCGAGCAAATCGGGTCGATCGAGCAGACCACGGTAATACCCCCACGGCCCGGTCAACCCCAGACACGCCCGGCCCAGCAATTGCTGGATCAGGTCCTGAGTGGTACGGACTTCCTGCTCGATCTGCTGAAGCGATCCGCCCGGCTGGAAGTACGTCTGGCCGCCGCCATGCGGGCACGGTCGGCCGTCGCGTGGGTCCATGAACACCGACTTGAGCAAGGTGTGGTCGTACGTGTGCTGGGCGATCTCCAGCCGTTCGTCGTTGCCGGCTGCCCGCAAGTCTTCCGTGCGGGTCTCGAGCGTCTTGCCCGTTACGAAGATGGTCCACGGCACGTCCAGCTCGCGGTGCATGCGGCCTGCGCCCTGGAGAAAACCGGCGCTGCTGGCTGAAGCCGTCTCGACGTCGTAGCCCATTAGAATCGTTCCCGGCATGGTTGCAGTACTCCGGCCAGATTCGGTAGGCGAGCCGTCACAGTTTGGCGACGGCCTGATTCAATCGGTCCACGATTGGGTGGATCTCGGCGCGGGTCTTGTTTACGTCACACGAAATCATGACGGAGCGAGAGAGAATCTCATTCGTACGAGGCAGCATCCGCCGCGAGTAGCGTACCTTGCCGGCGCGATTCTGTGGCAGGCGGAACGGATCGAAGTGACGGTGGTGCGAGCCGCGCCTTTCGAGGATGGGCCGCCAGTTGGAATAGATATGCCGCCCGGAATCAGCGGGCGCGCTGGCGGAGACTTTTTGCGATAGCGCCGCAAGCAGGCGGCGCGTGGTCTGCTCGCTATCGGTGGTCAGGAGCACCTGCACGCCGCAGTCGCCCTGTGGATCGTTGGACGGGGCCAGCCACACCTTGTCGGTCGCCTCGAACCCGTCGACGATCTGCCGCCGCATAGCCCGCAGCCTGCGCAGGATGCCGTCGAGCCGATGGACCTGCACTCTGAGGATGGCGGCCGAGATCTCGTTGCTGCGGACACACCCGCCGGCGAAAGGCTGCACGCCCATCCTGCCCACCTCGGGCCACAGGCCGCAACTCCCATCGTGCTGCATGAAGGCGCGTTCGTAGACGTCCTTACGGTCGGTCATCACCGCGCCGCCTTCGCCGCAGGTGATGATCTTGTAGTGGTTGAAGCTGAACGCCCCCGCGTCGCCGATGCTGCCCAGTCGCCTGCCGCGGTACGAGCCGCCGACGGCTTGGCAGGCGTCCTCGATGACCAGCAGTCGCCTGCGGCGGGCGATGGCCATGATGCGCCGCATGTCGCAGGGCATGCCCATCATGTGTACGGGGATGACGGCCCGCGTACGACGCGTCACGGCCGACTCGATAGCCGTTGGGTCGATCGTACACGATTCGTCAATATCGACGATGACAGGAATGGCGCCGACGGCGGTGACGGCCAGGGCTGTGGCGATGAACGTGTAGCCCGGTACGATCACCTCGTCGCCCGGCCCGACGCCCCAGCCGGCCAGGGCGCATACCAGCGAAGCGCTGCCCGACGTGGTGGCTACGCAGTAGCGCGTGCCGATCTTGCGGGCCCACTCCTTTTCGAACTTGACGACCTCGTTGCCGTGGCCGCGACGCGGGTCGCCGTAGCGAAACAGCTCGCCCCGCCGAACGACCCTCGCCACCGCAGCGATTTCCCGGTCACCTATTTCATACATGGCCAGCGCCCTCCGAAGATCGTGGCCGGCAACAACAGAGTCCTCGCATATGCGCGTCGGGTCGCACCCTTCGCGGCCCATTTGGAGATGATGCTACTACAAACGCGGGTTCGAGCAAACCTACGTCAGGCCGCCAATACATCGCGGGTACCAATTTCGTGGGCCCACTCTACCGCTGACCGGCCAGGGGGTGCTCGCCTGTTGGTCCTGCGGTACGATACGATGACAGCGGCGCACACGCGCAGAACCAAGGCATTCAATTGCGAGGGATACATGGCAGACGTGGAAGTATCGAGCCGGCGGCTGATGGCCTGCTACCGCGGCGTGAAGGCCGACCGGATTCCGATCTGCTCGCCGATCAGTTGGCACCCCATGGGCGACATCGACCGCGAGAAGCCCGGCGGCTGGCGGGCCGAGCCCGACTTCATGGAGATCGCCCGGCTGGTCCAGCAGCATTGTGACCCGCATCCGCTCTGGTCGCCCGTGCCGCCGCCGCGAGTGTTCGCGCCTTACAGCTACCAGCGGTTTATCGAGGCGCCGGACGAATATGTCGAGCAGCTTCCCGTCGAGCGGATCGGCGCGGCTCGCACGCGTACTACCACCGTCCTGCACACGCCCAAGGGTGATCTGTTCTGGGTCTACGACGAGGACGCGGGCATCGAGACCAGGTGGGACATCACCAAGCCCATCAAGAGCGTCGACGACGTCGACCGGATGCTCAGCGTGCGTTACCGGTTCAGCCCACCGGCGCCGGCGGAGTTCGACGCGCACCGTCGCTACCGCAGAGAGATGGGACGCGACGCGATCGGCGGGGTCAACATCAACTCGATGGTGGCGATGCTCTGCGGCGTGATGGATTACGAACGGATGCTGGAGTGGCTGCTGGCCGAGCCCGGCGCGATGAAGGCGCTGGCCGACACCTGGCTGGCCCGCACGGCTGAAAGGGTCGACTACCTGCTGGACCAGGGCGTGGGTCCGATCTGGCACTTCAACGGTGTGGAGCGGGCCTGCCCGCCGATGATGAGCCCGGGTCAGTGGGACCAGTGGGTCGTCCCGTACGACGGCGCGATCATGCGGCAAATCAAGGCTCGCGACCGGCGGGCGCTCATCCACGTGCACTGCCACGGCAAGGTGGGCACGCTGCTGCGGTCGTTTCTCGAGATGGGCGTGGACTCCATCGACCCGGTCGAGCCGCCGACACAGGGCGACATCGAGTTTGCCGATGCCCGCAAGATCGTCGGCGACCGCATGGTGCTGTTCGGCAATATCGAATTCGCCGACATGGAGCAGTGCAGCCCCGAGCAGATTGAGGACAAGGTGCGATGTGCCATCGAGCACGGCGGCAAGGGGCACATGGTGCTCTACCCCAGCGCCACGCCGCACGAGCGGCATACGCCGCAGCTTCTGGCCAACGCAAGGCGATACATCGAGGCGGGTCTGAAGTATGGGGCGATGTGATTTCCAACCCACCCGTGGTTGACGTCGATATGGGACGCGCCTACAGATTGGCGCTGCGATCGAGCGGATGACGGCCTGCGGTGTTCGCGGGCAGACGTTTGTTCGGCAAGTGCAGGCATAAAGGCCTCATATCAGGGAAGGGGGTATTTCGATGACTGCCGAAGCGATTTGGGTTTGGCCGGGTTTGCTGGTGGCGTGTTGCTCGTGGGCGGCGACGATTCTGGCAGCCGTGTTGCCGGCCGGTGCGGGCGGCGGCGGTGCAACGATCATCGACCAGTGGTCCGAGGTGAAGCCCCCCGAACCGCCGGAAATCACCAAGCTGAAGGTGGATCCAAAGACGACAGGCCTGCTGATTCTCGACATCGAAAGGCGAACCACCAACATGGAACGTCGTCCCAGGGCCGTTGCGTCGGTGCCGCGGATCGCGCGTCTGCTGACCAGGGCGAGGGAAGCCGGGGTGTTCGTTGCGTACAGCACGACGGGAGGGGCGAAGCGTTCGGACATCCTGCCCGAGGTCAAGCCGGCAGAGGGCGAGCCGGTCGTCGCGTCGAGTGTGGACAAGTTCTACAAGACCGACCTGGAAAAGCACCTCGTCGACAGGGGAATCAAGACCGTCATCGTGGTCGGCACGGCCGCAGAAGGTGCGGTGCTGCACACGGCGACGGCGGCGGCGATGCGATCGTTCGAGGTGATCGTTCCGGTGGACGGGCTGTCTTCATCGACGCTCTACGCCGAGCAGTACGTATGCTGGCATCTGGTTAACGCGCCGGGATCGAGAAGGCGAACGACTTTGACGAGGACCGATCTGATTGAGTTTGCCGAACCGACCCAGCCGTGAGTGAGCGCTGGGCCCCCCGCGATTCACCTGGAGTCCAAGAACGACCGGGGCGGGTCGAGGGCCACACGTGAGAGTCGGAGTGAGTTGGTCGTTCGACCGTCGCACCGCATAGGCAGGGCCGCCCGGCGTGGACGGCCCTTAAAATCGCTCGCGAATCTACTGGTGGCTCACGTTACCGACGGTCCCGCGTGCTTCTGTATCCGGCGAATCGGCTCAGTAGCAGCATGCCCACCGCCAGGCCCAAGGGCGCCACCGGGCCAGATGCGCCGCAGCAGGCTGTATCACACACATCGCCTACACCGTCACTGTCGGCGTCCGCCTGGTCAGGGTTGGCGTCATCGGGGCAGTTATCGCAAGCGTCGCCCACATTGTCGCCGTCGGCGTCCGCCTGGCCGGGGTTGGCGTCATCGGGGCAGTTGTCATCGGGGTCGCCGATACCGTCCTCGTCCGTGTCAGGCGTTATCAGGAAGCCTCGCTCGTGCCCGCCGATCTCGCCCCATCCGGCGATCTGGCCATGATCGTTTATGGCGCGGCCCTCGGTCAACGTCCAGCCGGACGCGGGCGGCAGCCAATCGTTCAGGTCGATCATTGTCCCACTTTCGTACATGAAAGCGTGGGTCGTTACGCCCGTTGTTGAAGCGCCGACGATCTGGCCGGAGTTGTTGATGCCGTAGGCAATACTTTGGTCGCCGCCGAGCGTGCCAAGATCGGCGCCGGTTCCGCCGCTCCACAGAGCCGCGTGCTTTTCGCCGCTCAAGTTCCAGCCATAGCCCACGATCAGACCGGAGTCATTAATATCGAACACCTGGTGGTCGCCGCCGCCGAGGCCCCCAAGATAGGTAAGCGTTCCGTCGTTGTAGAGAAAGGCCGCATAGCCAGGTGCCTTATCCTCGTGGCCGACCATCTGGCCGGAGTTGTTTACGGCGAAGAGTCGCCCCCAGATTCCCTTCTCTGCGTACAGGTCGGTAAAGGCGCCGTCGTTGTAGAAAAAAGGGCGGTCGCTTCCCGTCGAGCAGAAGCCCACGATCAGGCCGGCGTCATTGATATCCCGAGCCAAAGTGTGAGCGTTGAACAGCATCTGTCCCAGGTCGGTCATGGTCCCGCCATCGTACAGGAAAACATGGTCCGGGTCGTCGGAACTGCCGACGATCTGCCCGGAGGTGTTAATGCCATGGGCCTCACTCTTCCAACTCGGATCCAGCGTACCGATGCTGAAGGTAAGACCGTCATGCCAAAGGCAGGCCCACGGCATCGTCGCGTTGTCCTCTGCCCAGCCGACCACGTGGCCGTCGTTGTTGATGTCCAAGGCCCTGCTCTTGTCGCCGCCCAGAGTGCCGAGTTCGGCGATAAGGTAGCTCTGAGCCAAGGCTGGTGGTGACGCGGTCACGACCATCAATGCCCACATGCTTAGTGTAACGACACACGCACCGGTCCTGTATGTATGCATGACAGCCTCCGCGGGAATTGGCCCGAATCTCGCCTGAGTCTAACGCCAGACTCCGTGTGACGGCAAGCCGACATTCTCCGGATAGCCGTGCACGACTACGCTGCGGGGGGATCTTCAGGGCACGCCGTCGCGAGCGTTATCTGATAATCCGTGCTTGAGCTGTGTACCGCGCCATGCACCTGCAAATGGAAACGCAAACCCGTTCGTAAGTCGCCTCAGGATCCGCGGTACGCGGCCGTTCTTGTGCCCGCCAGCGCAGTTCCGCCGGAGTTGCGAAACGACGGCGGCGGGGCGAGCTTCCCATGTGAGAGTCGGAGTGAGTTGGTCGTTCGACCGTCGCACCGCATAGGCAGGGCCGGCCGGAGTGGACGGCCCTTGAATCGCTCGCGAATCCGTTAACGGGTCACGCTACCGATAACGGCGCGTGCTTCTGTATCCGGCGAATCGGCTCAGTAGCAGCATGCCCACCGCCAGGCCCAACGGCGCCACCGGGCCAGATGCGCCGCAGCCGCAACAGCCATCCGGCTCGTAGAGCGGGGGGTCGGGTTCGATCGTCTCCGGGTCGCACGCATCCCCGATACCGTCGTAGTCGGCGTCCCTCTGATTTGCGTTGGCTGTTTCCGGACAGTTGTCGCACACGTCACCCACAGCGTCCCCATCGCCGTCCTCCTGGTGTGGATTAGAATCGTGCAGGCAGTTGTCGCTCCAGTTCTCGACCTCGTCGCCGTCGGCATCGGGCCCGAAGATCAGCCACCACGCATCCAGGAATCCCGTGTTTCCGGCGCGGCAATCGCCGATATACAATTGCCAAACGCCTTTCGCCTCCTCGCCGCTCAAAGCCGACAGAGAATCCAGCAGCGCCGCGCCAGGCAATTGACCGAGGTCGCCGGCGCTGGGGATGTAATTGTCCGGGCTGCCGTTTCTCGGGTCGCCGACGATGTCGAATACGGCGATGTCGCTGATGTCCAAGCCCATTTGCTCGGCCGCAACGCCGCTGGGGGCCGAATCGTTGAAGTAGACCGGGTAGAGGATGTCGAACCTGGCGTTGTCGCCGCAGCAACCTGAGTTGTAGTCCGGCACACCCGAGAGAAGCGGACGGTGCATCAGTGTTACGACAGTACCCTCCGGACTCTGGAGCTTGATGACCAGATCGCCGATGTAAGTGTGGTATAGGGCGACGGCGATCGTCACCTCGTCCACCGTACCGGTGCCCGACGGCACGGTTATCGCGTCAACGTCCATGCTTGCAAGCGTGCCTAGATATGCGTTGTCGCTCAACGGCATGGCCAGCCCGGGTCCAGAGGCGAAGCTCTGGCCGCGCGCGCACGCCCCCGCCGCGAGCAGCAGACAGCATCCCACGAGAACACTCGCCGTCCACGCAGACCGTTGCTCGAACTGAACTACGTCGGACATACTGATTTCCCTGCCACCAGGAGGCGGCCTTTGCGCAACCGACGCCTGTGTTCTGGCTAGCTCCTCCGCCCGGGCCTCCACGATTTCGCGGCACCGCGCCCGTCTTACCCAGCGACCAGTCTATCTGCTGCAACGTGTGGTGGGATGCCGAGCCTTGCCTCTGTAGCCAGCACAGCGACTCAGCAAGACCATCCCGATCGCCAGTCCCAGCGGAGCCACCGGGCCGGTCGCGCCGCAGCAGGCCGGTTGATCGCAGACATCGCCCACGCCGTCACCGTCGGCGTCGGCCTGGTCGGCATTGGCGGCGGCCGGGCAGTTGTCGTCGGCGTCGAACACGCCGTCACCATCGGCGTCGGCCAAGCCCGCCAGCCAGTTCCGCAGTAGCCTCAGGCCAACGTCGCCGTCGGCCTCGCCGGGGTCCCAGTCGTCGCCGTAACGGTTCCCGTTCCACATGCCCACGGAGCCGCCCGGAGCGGCCACGTCGGTGAACACGATCTTGTCGAAGGACGAGCCGTCAAGGTACCCCAACGAGTCGGCGCCAAGCGCACCATTGGCAGTCAGCTCGTCGTGATCTGTCTCTGCCGGGCTGATAGTGTCGCCACGGTAATCACCGAACGGCCCGTTGAGGATGAAATGGTCCACATTGGCGGCCGTCCAGGAGGTTATCCCTGTTTCGTCACCGTAGGTGCTCGACCGCACGACGTCGGCTAAACGAGCATCGTCGGGACTGCCCAGGATGTCATAACCGGTAACGATGAGATTGCCACCGCCCTGGATGTAGGCTTCCAAGGCAGTTTCTTCGGCAGCGGTGATCGCGCGCCCGCTGTTGTCATCTCCGGACCCGTAGAAGATCACCACATCGAACTGCGACATGTAGTTGACGTCGTCCGTCCGGACCGGGTTGTTGCTGGCGTCGGTGTTAACCACATGAGTCACAGTGTGGCCCGTCAGCGCCGTTACCAGAAAGTCCAGATCGCCGTTGAAGTAATCGTCGGCGATCAGAACGTCCAAGGCGCTGGCCGTCGGCGCACCGAGCGCCAGAACGAGCGCAGCACCGATCACCACCAAGACACAATGTTCCGCTTTCATAGCGAATCCTCCCGCGCGCGAGCGCTTACCGAAACGTGTTTCCAACTCTCCGACCCACAAAGAGCACGCGTATCCTACCCGATGCCGGGCCTGCCCGCAACCGACGCATCTGACCATGAACTACGATTGTCGCGTCATGCGGCCACGAGATGCAGGCGCTATGTGCCTGCGCCGCGTTTTATTCCGCTCTCAGAGATTAGGCCTTACTCGATCCGCCGACCCACCGACGGGGACCAGTATACCGCCGTCACCGGTGTTGCTGCAACGGGCCTGCTCGCCGACCTGTACTGGCCTGCCGAAACTCGAAGGGCTGCTGGGGCGCTGCGGCTGAGGACCCGGCGAAGGAGCCGGCAGCGGACGTGGTTGTCAGGGGGATGGTCCTATACACCGCCAGAGACACCGGCGCTGACGTGTTCGTGCAATGCCCGGGACTGGATTCGAACCAGCACGAGGTTTAACCCTCACCAGGCCCTCAACCTGGCGCGTCTGCCAATTTCGCCACCCGGGCGGGTGCCCCGCAACCGCTTGGCACGATAAGAATATGTACCGCCTGTCGACGTGTCAATATTGGCGGGGTGCCACATAGATGTCACTGGACGCGGAGCGAATCCGCGATTCGGCCTTGACAGTTCGCATTTACTCGGTAGCCTCCGCGTTACTATCGGATGTGCCCTGGCGTGTTAATGGAGGGCTACGGGCGATGCAGCGCGTATCCAGAGGTGATGGTAGTGTGGGTAAACCAGCATCCGGCGGAGTCGTGCGGCCTGCGCTCGGCGTAGCGGGCGCCGGCTGGCTTCGGCGACTGGGCGGATGGCGGCAGGTCAGGCGAGGGCGGCGTTCCGGTAGGCCCGCGTGCCCTTTGCGGGAGGGCGGTTTTACACTGGTAGAACTGCTCGTGGTAATCGCCATCATCGTGCTTCTGTTGGCGATTCTGCTGCCATCTCTGAACAGGGCCCGAGCGCAGGCGATGTCGGCCGTCTGTGCGTCGAACCTCCACCAGCTTGGCGTAGCAATGCACGCCTATTCCGGCGAGGAGGGCGACTGGCTGCCCGGTTCTCCCCACACCAGCGGAAACGGAGCCTACTTTGGTTCCCGCCGGAACCTGGAGGACGGTTCGGCCGAGCAGTACGCATGGGATCCGATGCGCGACGCCTGGCCGGCGGTTCATGCGTTCGACTGGGCGGGCCCGCTCATGCCGTACCTGGGAACCAAGCCACCCCGCGACCGCGTCGCACGCTACCGACTGGGTCGCGAGGGGGTGTTTCTCTGCCCGAGCAACCGGAAGCGACTGGTCTCGACGAACATCCATCTATTCGAACAAACCACCACGCAGGCGTGCAGCTACGCGACGTGCAAATGGTTCACGTACCTGCCGGGCTGCTTGAAGACCGGCGTCGCTGCCGACGGGTACCACCACGGCGGCGGCACGTACTGGGTACGGCCCCAGGTGCCCGTGCGGTATCGCCCCACGCTGGGCGGCGTGGGTAACGCGTCGCGCAAGATATTCCTGGCCGATGCCCATCGCGCCAATCGGGCCCTGGTCAACCCCGGCGAGGCCGGCTTGCACGTCGACAACTACGACCTGGGCTACACTACGCACGGTGCGTGGGCTATGCCCGATGGTGAACCTGCCACCGCCGATCTGAGCCTGTCCTACCGTTGGGAGCCGGCTCGCTCGTGGGCCTTCCGCCACACTAATGGGATCAACGCGGTGTTTTTCGACAGCCACGTCGCCCATCTGGACGAAGGCGACTCGGATGCCAACGAGGGGTATGGCAGCGGCGCCCGGACGGCCGAGTACTGGTATCCGGCCGGCATGGACACCGGATCGCTGAGTGGCCTGGGCAATGAGCCGATTGTGGTGCCGTGACGGGGCAGCCCATCGAGGCGCATCCAGGCCTGGTCACCACAGCACGACGCCTGGGGGCCAGCGCACTCAGGCCAGATCGCGACCGGCCGAGGCCATCATCAGCTTGCCGTACTTGACCCCGCGCGTGCTGGCCAACTGATCGGCAATCTGCCGCAGGCGGTTTGCCTGGCCTCGCAAGACGATAACTTCCAGGCAGTTACGGTGATCGAGGTGGACGTGGAGTGCAGAGATGATTTGTTTGCCGACCTCGTGCTGTATGCGGGTCAGCTTGGTCGCCAGGTCGGGCACGTGGTGGTCGTACACCAGGCAGACCGCGCCGGCGGTGTAGCTCTTACCCTCCTGCCACTGGGTCTCGATGAGTTTCTCGCGTACAAGATCGCGGATCGCCTCGCTGCGGTTGGTATAGCCCTTCCGCTCGATCAGCGTGTCGAAGGCCTTTAGCAGGTCGGCCTCCATCGAGACGCCGAAGCGCATCAATCCGGCAGAGGGCTGTTCGTGCCTCGGGCGTTGCTTTGCGTTCATTTTCCTGGCCATAATCTGTCAACCAAAACCTTTCGTTCAGCGTGCGGTCAGTTGGACTGGCCCGGCTGGCCGCTGATGGCAGCGAACGAGGAAATCACTTGCAGCAGCTCGAAACTGGAGAGAAAACGTGACCGATCAAGAAACCACTCTGGCCCAATTGCGCGGGGCCGTGGCCGAGTTCGTCCGCGCCCGCGACTGGGAGCAGTTCCACGATCCCAAGAACCTTGCCATGTCGATCGCGATCGAGGCCGCCGAGCTGATGGAGCTGTTCCAGTGGTACCGCAGCGATCAACTGCCGGAGACTCTCGGTGAGTCGCACTTGCGCCAGCGGATACAGGAGGAGTTGGCCGACGTGACCTGCTTTGTGCTCTCATTCGCCAACGCCCTGGATATCGACCTGTCGTCAGCCGTGCGGCAGAAACTGCACCAGAACGCGCGGAAGTATCCCGTCGAGCAGTACCGGGGCCGCTTCCAGTGATCGTTATTCCGATGGGCGAGCTTGCCCGACGCGGTCGCGAACGGCGTGGATCATCCGCCCCCACTGCTCGGCCGTCTGAGGCAGTTCGTACTGAAGGATGTCGGCCAGCAGGACGTAATCGCGCCCCTCGATGGCTTCCTTGACACCGGTCAGTTGTTCCCGCAGCACGTCGAACAACTCCGGTAACGGCTGCTGCTCGACCCGCATGGTATCCAGATCGAGGCTGAGCAACTGAGCCGTCCGCCGTACCGAGTCGGCGGCTTGGTTCCAGGCCTCCAGGCAACTTCCCAAAAGTTTCATGGCTCGAGGGGTCTGTCCCTGGTTGAGCAACTCGACCACTTCCCGGGTCAGCCCGCTGGTTTCGCCGAAGAGGGCGGCCGCCCCTTCGAGTGCGTCGATGGCTAGTTGCTGCGGAGACGTCGTGGCCAACTCCACCTTCGCGTAGGAGCCGATCGGAGAGGCCAGTACGTCTTCCAGCCGCTCGGAGGGGATCTCCTGGCCGTCGCACCGAATGGCCACCAGCATCCGCTGCTGGGTGGGCAGGTGTCCTTTCACCTGCTCCACCACGTCGCCCACCGTCGTCTGAGCGTCGGTGTGGGGGTGGAACGGCTCGTCATCGAGGTAGACTTGCATAATCAGACTCCCGCGCCGCAGGTCCAGACCAATGCGATCCATGTAGCGGCGGATTGTACTGGTTGGCGGGCGCTGTGCCCACACAAACGCTGCCGATGCACCGGCACTGACGGCAACGGCCGGCGACCGCCCAAGAGGCCAGCGTCACCGTGGAGGGCCCTTCCAGCCGTCGACCGGTCGGCGTCAAACGCAGCGAGACACTAGAATAGTTTTCCCGGTCGACGAGTCGTTCCACAGTTCAGACCCCCAAAACGGTCTATAAGGTAGTGTTGTACAAATGGTTACGCTGCTTGAGTGATTGATCGGTTTTCAACGATAAATTCCGCAAAAACTGCGTGTTTCGGCTGGCACGTAGCGACGTTGTCGCTACAATCCTGAACTTTCGGTGCCTGGGTAGGGCGGCCGTCTTCGGCCCCGGACGGCCGGGCAATTGGCTGGAACCCAGTTGGGACGATGTTAAGACGCAAGCGGCACATACTGCGAGCACGCTCCAGGCCCATCGCGCTGGGCGTTTTGGCGGCGCATTTCTGCGTAGCGGTTGTGTGCGCAGCGCTGTCCAGGAATGACGACGCTCATGCGCCGCGGCTTGCTGCGCGTGGGCCGAGGTCTGCACCGCTGCCGGTGGCGAGCGGGGCCTTCCAGCCGGACGCTGCCGCGCCACGGCCAGCACTCATTCCCCTGCGGCTTCCCGAGCTGCCGGCCAACCCAAAGGCGGAGAGGCACGGAAGCGAGCGCGGCACCCAACGCAACGCCTCCGCCCGACAGGAGCTGTTCAGGGTCACGGCCTACTGTCCATGTCGGAAATGTTGCGGAGCCTGGTCCGCCGACGACAAGACGGCGAGCGGCCGAAGCATCCGCCATAACGGGGGGCGCTTCGTGGCGGCCGACACGAGCGTCCTGCCGTTTTTGACCAAGGTGTCCGTGCCGGGCTACGCGGGGGGCAGGCCGGTCCCCGTCATTGACCGAGGCCGCAAGGTGCGCGGGCGACACGTCGACGTGTTTTTCCGCTCACATCGCCAAGCCAAGACGTGGGGCAGCCGGAAGATGTGGATCAAGATCTACCGTTAGGACAGATGCCCGCAGAGGCTGCCAACCGGCGATCTCGGAAGAGCCTAGCGCCGTTCGAGGTGGCGGGCGTAGGCCCTCAGCCGATCGAGATGTTTGGCGTACCGCCCGGGGCGAAAGCGATACTGCTGCATCTCGCCGATGGCGTCCTCGACGTCCATGCCGTCAAATTCCATACGCCAGATGGCCGCCAGATACCCCGTTCGGGCTTGCCCGGCTTCGCAGTGCAGCAGGATCGGATGGTTCTCGCTGTCTCGGCAAAGCGCCAGGAATCTGGTGACGTCCTGGTCGGTGGGTATGCAGCCGGCGCGGACGGGCAAGTCGACCATCCGAATGCCGAACCGCTGCGCGGCTTGCCGCTCGCTTTCGTACCAGCCCTGATCGGCGTCTTCGCTCGTGGGTCGCAGGTTGACGATCGTTTTGATGCCGTACCGCCCGGACAGCACTGCCACCTGGTGCGCACTGGGTTGGGCCGAGCGGTAGAGAACTGCTCGGCGCAGCACGCCGAAGTTCTTGATGTGATTCCACTTGCTGGCGATCAGCCCGACACCGATCATCGCGACGACGGTGATGATCATCGCGGTCATGAAGGTTCTGATGTGCCGTGCGGCAGGGGGAGGCAATGGGTTGGGTTGGTACATGCTCACAAGGCCAAGGGGTTGTTAGATGAAATTCAGTCCGTAGCTGGGTACCGGTAGGGGCAGCACCGAGCCGATCACTTCCTGGCGCTCGCATGAAAGCGATGTTAGCGCCTCGGGCCAGGCCTGCGGTCCGTTGAACAGCGCGGCGCTGACGTCCGCAGCGTCGGCCAGCTCGATGCGTTGGCCGTCCACGGTGATGATGAGGCCCTCACTGCCATGGCCGGGCGCGATGGATACGCCGGCGACTCCGGCGAACCGCCCGCTCAGCCGCTCACACAATGCTGCAAGATCGAGGATTCTGAGCGTCCAGCCCGACGTTTGCGTCTCTACGGGGCAGCCCGCAGCTTCGATCGCCGCCAGCGACTCGATCTCGCCCGGCAGCGCGGCAAACTGAATCGATTCGGCCGGGATCTGCTCGATCGCCGCCCGAGCCAACGGCCCAAGCGTCTCGGGCGCGCCGACGTGGTTGACCACGCCCGGCCCGCGCCCGACCATCGGGCCGCGGTGTAGCACAAGGAGGAATCCAGCCGGCTGGTCATCTTTGTCGCACGCTACCCAGGCAGCACTGGAGATATCCAGATGAGCTTTCAGCACGGGGCCGACCGTCTCCTGCGTCCAGGCGTAGCGGACCGTTCGTTTGGTGTGCAGCGATAGGACCGCAGGCAGATCGCCATCGTCGTATCGGCGGACGGCCAGCCGTGGGGCACCGCCCGAATTCAGTTGGTCGGCACCGATCTGAGCGACCTGCGTCGGTGCAATCTGGAAGGCGCATCGGCGGCTGTACAACGTCCTGTTGCCGGAGATGGGCATGAGCAGGCAACCTTGTTGCCGAGCGCGAGCGATGGCCAGGTCGGTCAACTTGCCGGCCAACCCGCGCCCACGGTAATCCGGGTGCGTGCACACCGAGCCGACACATGCCACCGGCAACTCCAGCCCGTCGCACACCATGGTCTGTCGGTATACGCCCACCAAGGAGACCAGGCGCCCGCCGACGCGTGTGACGTAGAGATCCTGGCAGTTGCCGGCTGACAGAAGCAGCGGGAACTCTTGGCCCATCGTAGGGGTGCGTCCGCTCGACGTGCGAAACACCAGGTTGGCCAGTTCAATCAGGTCCGGCACTTCTTCCGGCCGGGCAGCTCGCGGTCCATCGTCCGTTGGGTGAGACACGCCACACATAAGTTGATGAGGTCCTTTCTGTTGCAGCAGCCGTACTCGCCCCGTGCCGCAATGGGCGGGTTCCACCAGTCGGGCCACCTCGCCGACTATGTGGTGGTTGTATCGTGCTTGGGGGAGCTTTCGGGCGGCGGGGTCGTCTGGTCGGCGCGCGAAGCCGTCTGGTCGTGGTTCGGTGGCGCCGGGGCCTGTCCCTGTCCGGCTTGCTCCACTTCGTCCTCAATCCCGCGCAGGCCCTTCTTGAACTCGACCACCCCCTTGCCGAGCGACCGTGCAACCTCCGGCAGCCGTTTACCGAAAACCAGCAGGGCAAACAGGCCGATGAGCAGCCACTCGCTGTTGCCCGGAAGACTTAGAAACGCGACTGTCACTGTTGGTTGTCCTTCACGGCGTCGTCTGCCTGACCAGTCTGGCCGGTTGGCTCGGGTGGCTCGGAGCCCGAACTGAGCCCCTTGCGAAACTCGGTGATGCTGCGGCCAAAGGAGCGGCCAAGCTCCGGCAGGCGCTTGCCGAAGAACAGCAGCATGGCCACCACCAGGATGACCACCAACTCCCAGCCGCCCGGAACCCAACCAAGGGGTGTGCCGTCAACTATCATTTGCATGTCTCCAAGCCGGCGTGCCGTATTGTAGAGGGGGCGTGCGCCACGCGTCAAAGGATTTGGCGGCTGACTGAATGATGTGTCGGTTGTGCTCAGGGGGGCATGACCTATAATTGAGGGTGGCACGACGGGACTGAAATGGGGACTGAGCAGACCAACTGGACGCGTGCTGCGATGCGTAGCCGGATCGGGCAGATCGTTCTGATGGGGTTTGTGGCCCTGGCTGCGGGAGTGGAGGCCGCTGCTCAGCAGTTGGTGGCCCCCGACGGGCGACTGTATGACAACCCCCAGCTCGGTCCCTACGGCCAGAACGCCCCCAGGCCCGTTGAACAACCGGTTGGTGCCGATCTGATCATCACCGGCAACGTCACCGGTGGCCGGGCGTTCAGGGGATATTCGCCCATAGGTTCCAGCACGGCCTTCGGGCTGGGCAGCATTTCGGTGCCCTCCTCGGCGCTGAGTAATTTCCGGCGCGATTCGGTGGGGGTGGGCGACTTTGCGGCGGGGTCGCCTTGGGTCGGCCCTCAGCCGTACTACTCTCCGTCGAATACGGTGCTGAACACCGGACAGATCGTCCGGGGCTTCAATCAGCCGGGCAGCTCGATTCCGCTGACTGCCTACCAGCCGCTGAGCCAGCGGCTCGACGAGATGCCCCAGGCGTTGGGGTACCCCTCGCCTATCGGGCAGGTGCCGGCAGCGATGCCGGGCGACAGTCGGCTGGAGCTATCGCCACAGCAGTTCGTCGGTGGTTCGCAGTACGTCAACCCGTTGACCGTGCCGTCGAGCCTGTTTGGCCCGCAACGGCGGATTGACCGGTTGGCCGAGTTGCTCCGGCCGACCGACAGCAGCTATCGCAGCGAGTGGGACGTCCCGTCGCGCCCCGAGACGCCGGGGCAGATCGGGCAGGACGAGCCGACGCTGCCGAGCTCGACGTACATCCTGCCGGGCTCGCCCATCGGGCAGATCGTCAACCCCATGCCGGAGGATGTGGCGGGAGTCGACGCGTATCTCGGCCCGCAGCCGGGCAGCATCGCGGCTGACGTGCGCGATCAGACGGCCCGGCGATTGTCGGCCCCGGTGTCGCTGCTGGACGCGCCCGAGCAGATGGGGCAGGACACCTTCGCCGATATGCAGAACGCCGTGCGATTCGCTGAGGAGTTTACCGAGACCGTCGTGCCCCAGCTTCGGGCGCGCCTCGTCGAGCAGCAGGCGGCCAAGCAGCGCGTCCGTGACGCGGCCGAGGCAAAGAAGGCCTTGCGGCGGCGGCTCGCTCAGGATCCGCGACTGCAGGATGCCGTTTTGTCCGCCGACGATCGTGCTGCCATTGAGGCTGAGATTCGGCGCGAGTTTGCCGTCGAGGCGGTGGCCGACACCATGATGACCCCGGTCACCAGCTTCGCCGGCGGGAAGGATTCGGTGCTGAACAAGCAGATCAGGCTGGCCGAGGAGCTGCTGGCCGAAGGCAAGTTCTACCTGGCCGCCGACCGGTACGACGTCGCTCATACGGTCGATCCCGACAATCCGCTGCCGCTATTGGGCAAGGGACACGCCCTGATCGGGGCGGGGGAGTATCGCACGGCCGTGATCGCGCTGTTGCAGGGGATCGAGCGGTTCCCCGACATCGCCCGATTCCAACTCGACTTGCGGGAGCTGCTCGGCGCCGATCAACTGCTCGACGTGCGGCGGGCCGATCTGGAGAACCGCCTGAAGGACCGAGAGGATTACGAGCTGCGGTTCCTGCTGGGCTATATCGAGTACTACAGCGGCATGCCCGACTTCGGCCTCGAACACCTCGCCAAGGCGGCTGCCGACGCCCCGCCCGAGTCGGTCATTCGCCGGTTCGTCCAGCTCGTCCGCGAGCAGCCCACCCCCGCCGCCGACACGCAACCCGCGCTGTAATTTTGGGTGCCCCGTCCTTCGCGAAGCGAAGGGTGGGGGATTGCGGGCGCCCATGTCCTTGCGGTGAGCAAAGTCGAACCGCCTGGGCTGAGCGCAGTCGAAGCCGTCGGGACGTGGGGGACGGATGGAACTGAAAGACCGTCTGCGGGCGCCCCGTCCTTCGCGAAGCGAAGGGTGGGGGATTACCCATCCACGACACCATCCGGCCCCCCGCCGTGGGTCTATTGCGTGTGGTCGTTGGCATCCACCCGAGTGGACGCGGTGCGTACAGGACAGGCCAGGACAAAGCTGCGCTGTCATCGGCGCCGCAGTACACACCAACGGCGGCGCCGAGTCGGGGCCAAAAAAATCCAACATCGTGGTAGGCGCAAGCAGGGGGTGGGGCAGTATAATGCATGGGAAGTCGCCCGATGGTGTAGCCGGGCAAGGTTAACTGGGAAAACCCGAGATAAGCCATCTTCTGAATTGCTTGACTTGGGCTCAGTGGTTCCGTAAGGACTATTCGCCCTTCCGATCAGCACGGAGAAAGTGTGATGTCCAAGCCCGTTCATAAGGAAGTGAAGAATCTAGAGGACATCTGGGTTCAGCAGGCCGCGCTCAACAGACAAGCGGGCTTTGACACTCTCGAGATGGGCAAGGCCTTGGCGGCTGAAGAACGAGAGGCCAGCCTTCCGGAATGTGGCGGGTTTCGTGTTCCAGTTGGTGTAGCGATCAAGAACTACTTGGATGCCCTCGTTGCAGAGTGCATGGAGCTTCAGGACTGTCTTTCCTGGAAGCACTGGTACAAGGAAGCCAAGGAAGGCAGGCAGTACGAATTGCGGGATCTTCAGAACGGTCGCGTGGAGGCGATCGATATACTCTTCTTCTGGGTCAGCATTTGCCAGCTGCTAGGTTTGGAGCCTACAGACGTTTTGCGGCTTTACAGCAAGAAATTGGACATCAATTTGCGACGCCAGCAGGAGGGGCGATCCCAGGCGGAGCACACGGCGCACGAGGACGAGAACAAAGGTGTCGTGTAGTGTTGGCGAGGACGTTCGAATGAGCGTGCGGACGACCTTCACGACGAGGGAGACTGGTTACGACTCAAATGGTTGTTGCGGCGGTTAGGCGGGCAGAACGGAATGAACTCCAAGACGTCGTTTAAGCCTCGCTCGGCAGGGACGGCTTTGCCAGCACGAGCACGTGACGGGTCTCAGACCAGTTCCTCGGGCGACACGAGCGATGCACTCAGACTCCTGGTTCGGCGTTATCAAAAGTGGAAACGACCCATAAGCGTCAACTTCCGCCGCATTTTGCCTGCATTGAATTCACCCGACCGGTTGACTCACCTCATTCACCCGTACCCGGCGAAGCTGCTGGTCCATATTCCGGTGTTCTTCCTTGCTACTGATCTGCTATCCAAGCGCGGCGATGTCGTTCTCGATCCGTTCTGTGGTTCGGGGACCGTGCTTCTGGAGGCGCAGATGGCGCACCGGCTGGCCTATGGCGTCGACGCTAATCCACTGGCCCGACTAATCGCACGGACGAAGACGACTCCGCTGGATGGCGGCTTGCTCGAAAAGAGCCTGGTCAACGTGCTGAAGCGGACTCCTCAAGAGCCGTCGGGCAACGCGCCAGACGTGGTCAATCTTAATCACTGGTTCTTCCCTCACGTTGTCAGACAGTTGCAGTGTCTTCGTGAGACGATCGAACGACTCAGGTGCGCAGCTATTCGGGACTTCCTTCTCGTGTGCTTTTCGGCGTGCGTGCGGAAGGTGAGCCTAGCAGATCCAAGGCTCTCGGTTCCGGTACGACTGAGGAGGGGTCAATATCCTAAGAAGCATCTTTTGAGGGCAAAGTGTGATGCGCACCTCAGGCAGCTTCGGCGTGTCCGAGTGGCCGACGTTTTTGCCCGAATCGCTCGCACGAATATCGCGCGCATGAAGAACGTCGGGCCGCACTCCAATGGCATGGGCCCAGCCGAGATCGTGTGCTCCGACGCGCGCCGTCTCGAATACGAATACTCGTCAAATGGCAACTGCAACACTCCGATACCTGATGAGTCCGTTCAGCTCATCATCACATCACCACCGTATCCCGGTGCGCAGAAATACATCCGCTCATGTTCGTTAAGCTTGGGCTGGCTTGGACTGTGTCCGACAAGCGAGCTGCGACAGTATAAGGCCCGTGCTATTGGACGTGAGGAATTCACGAAGCGAGAGTGCGATAACATTCCAGCTACGAAGATCGCTAAGGCGGACAAAGCGTTGGCGCGTATTCGTAAGCGGAACCCAGTGAGAGCAGCAATCGCCGCGACGTACCTGAATGAAATGCGGGAGGCCATGCGCGAGATGTGCCGCGTCCTGAGGCAAGGTGGACACGTTGTCCTTGTTGCTGCCAACAACCAGATCGCCGGAAGCGAGTTTCGCACGGTGGACTATCTTAGAGCTATCGCAGAGGAATACGAACTGTCGCTTACGGCATGCCTGATTGACTCGATCCTGTCGAGAGGGCTGATGACGAAGCGCAACCACACTGCCAGCGTGATCACCAGGGAATGGGTGCTCCTGCTTACAAAAGGAGGGATCCCGGTGTGGACGCGCTAATGCAGTCACTCATGGCGAAGATCAAGACGCTTAGTGAGACAATATGGGAGCATCGAGCAAAAGAGCCGGCAATCGCCGAGTGGTTAAGCAACTTCGCACCTTTGGATCAGTCGGGCCTGGACGAGCAGGCCCACGCATTGTTCGTGTTGTCGAACTTCATGTACTTTGGGAGCCGGCAAATCCGGGAACTGCTCAAGGCGCTTTATCGCGACCTTTACAAGTACCCCATCGTCGAATCGATTCGACGTGCGAATGACCACACGCTCGACTCGCAGCTCATCAGTCGGCAATTTCGCGAGGAACTTCAGCGGACGCGATTTCTTGGCGTCGGAAACCCTGCGGAGAGCGGCTGCCACCTACTGTATTATTTTCGGCAGGAGAATGACCTGCCGACGAAGCTGTTTATTCATGCGCACCAGATATTCACACGTCATGGCGAGCAGCAGATTCTGGACCTTCGGGACGCAGACGTGTCGCGATATATCTTCATTGACGACTTCTGCGGTTCGGGGAAGCAGGGCACGAAATACTCGCGAGACCTTGTGGAGGAGGTGAAGCGGCTTAACCCGCGTGCGGTTGTTGCGTATTATGTCTTGCTGGCCACTGTGCAAGGTATTACGAGAATCAAGAACGACACGGCATTTGACGAGGCGCGGGCGATCTACGAACTGGATATATCCTTTAAGTGCTTCTCAGCTGAGTCGCGCTATTTCCGGCCGCAGGTGCCTGGCATCGATCGCGGAGTCTGTGAGGAAATGTGCCGACGCTACGGCGAGAGGATGGTTCCCGCGCCGGATGTACTTGGCTTTGAGGACTCGCAGTTGCTGGTTGGATTCCACCATAATACACCGGATAACACGCTGCCGATTATCTGGTGTGACGGGACAGCGGATGCCCCTTGGAGCCCGATTTTCCGCCGGTATCCGAAGCTTGGGTGGTGATGTTATGAAAGACGTTATGGCGAACCCATTTAACATTACAAAAGCCGTTGACTTTTCCGACCAGGAAATCCACGACTACTGGGTGGATATTCCGTCAGGCGAGGGATTCACCGCGATGACAAAGCCCACATCGCCGATGCCGATGCTCATCCTCGGTGGCAAGGGGAGCGGCAAGACGCATCTGATGCGGTACTTCTCATACCCGCTTCAACGCATACGCCACGGCCAGGACGTGATCCGCGGCATTCAAGACGACGGGTATATCGGCATCTATCTGCGGTGCGGTGGCCTGAATGCGGCGCGCTTTCGGGAAAAGGGGCAGTCGAAGGAGATGTGGTCGGAGGTTTTCGCGTATTACATGGAGTTGTGGCTGTCGCAGCTCACACTCGACACGATCCTCAGCGCCGTGGACGGAACGTCCGAACTGGCGAGTGGTGAGCCTGACGTGGTCGCAGAGCTGGCAGGGCTGCTTGACCTGCGCGAGCGAGTAGCACCCTCGACTCTTAAGGGACTGAACACGCTGCTGAGGGAGCTTCAGAAGGAGTTGGACGTCGCGGTGAATAACTCGGCGATCACTCGCGCATTGCTGGTTCACATCTCCGTGACCCGCGGGAATCTCGTTTTCGGCATTCCGCGAGTCATCGCGGCCAACCTTCAGTCGTTGCGTGATTGCCAGTTTTTGTATCTCATCGACGAGTTCGAAAACTTGTTAGAACCGCAGCAGAAGTATGTGAATACGCTGCTGCGCGAGCGCCAGAGTCCCTGTTCTTTCAAGATCGGGGCCCGCATGTACGGGGTGCGGACGTACAGTACATACTGCGCGGACGAGGAGAACAAAGAAGGATCTGAGTTCGAAGTATTGCGGCTCGACGCGATGTTACGGGAGAATGATAAGAAGTATGAGGAATTTGCGAAGCGGCTGATCGCGAAGCGGCTGCTGGAGTTGGACCGCGTCCCGTCGAACCCCGCCACACTCGACGCGCGGGCAGGATCTCTCGACAAGTGCTTCGAAAAACCTGAAAAGTCTCTGTTGGCGGCATCCGAAACGGGGTATGTTATCGACAAGTACAGCGGCAGAGAGCGGCCATATTTCGAGGGCTTGCGCCACCACCTTGAACAAGGCGTGAAGGCGGATGCGGCCCCTGGTTTGGCGGAAGCTGCCGACATCGAAGACGTGGTATCATTGCTGCGTTGCGAGGAGTTTCCTCTCCTTGAGAAGGCAAATATATTCCTCTTTTACAAGAAGTGGAGTTCAAAGCGGAACCTACGGGAAGCGGCGAACACAATTGCACAAGAGTCTCGGGGCCACCTCAAAGGGACGGGTGTGAGCGGGCGGTACAAGCGAACGCTACATCACTTCAAAGCGGACTTACTGGCGCAGCTCCTGCGCGAAACAAACCAACCGCAGCGCTACGTGGGGCTCACAACATTCATCGTGATTTCGTCTGGGTTGCCGCGGAATCTGCTAATCCTCTTGAAACACATCTTCGCGTGGGCAACGTTCAATGGGGAACGGCCATTCCGCGATACTCCGATAACGATTCGCTCGCAACAGGCGGGGGTCCAGGAGGCGTCGGAGTGGTTCTACCGTGATGCCCGTATGATCGGTCGCCAGGGGCAACTTGTGATGGACAGTATCAACCGCCTCGGGACGCTGTATCGCGGGATCCGATTTTCGGAGAAGCCATCAGAGTGCTCGTGCTCAACTTTCAGCGCAGATGTTTCGCGATCGTCCGAAGCCGCTCAGGAGATACTGGACTTGGCCGAGAAATGGTCGCTGCTTATCGACGTTGGGCGACAGCGTGATCGAAATACCGAACGCATTGACAAGAAGTACCAGCTGAACGGGATGCTTGCGCCACATTGGGATCTGGCGATTTACCGGCGAGGTGCGCTTGCACTGAACCCCGATGAACTGAACGCGATATTCGATCCTGAGTGCATTAAGGAGTTCAATGGGCTTATGGAGACGAGGGTGGCGAGGATGACCGCTCCGTTCTTCGGGAAGAGATCCCGATCCACTAAGGACCTAGAGGAAGGCCAGCGGCCCGGTCTGTTTTCGGGACTCGACGATGATTGACTATACCGTGCTATATAAGGGCGAGTTGCCTGTTGAGGAGGACTGGCCAGCAGACGTGTGTTGGGATGTCTTCATTTCAGCATACACTGCGGCTGAACGGGTTCAGCACGTATACGACAAGGCGAAGGCGGGAGCCAAGTATTGGTTGGTCTTTCCCGAATACCAGTTTTCTCCCGGAGACTATCCGGATGGCGCCTTTACTGGCGGCAGTCGGGATGAGGCAGAGTACGTCAAAGCATTTTGGGACCAGTCGATCGGGGAAATCGCGGGAAAAACGCTTGGGATAGACATCACCGGCTTTATCCGACCGTATCTTGTGTTTTTGATGAGGTGGCTGGCGGAGCATGGGGTCAGACGGTTTGATGCGCTCTACACGGAGCCGATTATTTACAGTGATCGGGAGCAGACGCGCTTCTCCGACGAGGCAGTCGAGGAAGTCCGACAGATTGCGGGCTTCGAGGGGACGCACATTCCTGATACCTCCAACGACTACCTGATTATCGGTGCTGGTTACGACCATCAGTTGATCGCCCAGGTGGCTGAGAACAAGGAGTTCTCAAAGAAGATCCAGATCTTCGGGCTACCATCGCTGCGCGCGGACATGTACCAGGAGAACGTGCTGCGTGCGCACCGCGCGGAGGAGGCAGTTGGTCGGCATAGGGATGATGAATCCACCACCTTTTTCGCGCCTGCAAATGACCCGTTCGTTACTGCGAGCACGCTCCGCGACATCGTGAGTCGCTTCACTGCACGGAAGGCAATTACAAATCTCTATCTCAGTCCTCTTGGCACGAAGCCGCAAGTGCTAGGCTTCGCTCTTTATTATCTGACCGAGTGTTGGAATGGAGCCGCCAGCCTGCTTTTCCCCTTTTGTAAGTCCTACGGCCAACAGACAAGTAGAGGTATTTCCCGGATATGGAAGTACACGGTAGAGCTGCCCGCAATCTGAGATCTGCGACGCTGCCAACCATTTCCTTAGACTGCTTCAGGGACAAGGCTAATTTGGCCCGATTAGTGCTCCACCTGTGCATCGCCTTTGGGTGAGCCAAGCGAGTCGAACGCTGTGGCGGCGAACCGCAGCTTCAGTTGCCGAAGTGTTTGCCCAAGGGGAGTTCTTGCCATTGACTCATTTCAAAGCCGCCGCGGAGTCGCCGATCACTGCGGCGATTCCATAAAACTCAAGGGTATGCGGGGGCGCACATCCGCGTGGCCTTGTTTCTATGCCCGCTCGGCAGGGCTGCCTAGCTCCGGCGGGCAGACAGCAAGACCTCACAGCGGTATCTGGGCGGGTTCAGTCCCCGTGGGCAGTTTGCTGCAATAAGGCGTCCACGTCTAGCAGTTTGAACGCCCATGCGCCTTCCCCTACAATCCACGCCTGTATCGACGCGCATCAAGGTCAGTTTGCGAAGGCGGCGGGGTTGTGGCTGAAGGGTGCTTTGAACTACCGGGGCGGAGCGAGCGGGCGGCGGTTGACCTGCCGTGTCTGGTCACCGATGCGGCCAGGGCGGCCGGCATCGTCCTGAACACCCGCTGTGCCGGCCAGGGCACGTGCGGCGGCTGTGCGGTCGATCTGCTGGCGGGGCAGTTCGTTGTCGACGGGCGAGAGGTCACCATCGAGCCGGGCACGCGAAAACGTGTGCTGGGCTGTAAGACCGTGATCGTTTCCGACGCGTGGCGAGTGCGCGTGCCCCGGCGAAGCTTGGTCGAGACGGGCCTGCGCGTGCTCGAGGAGTTCGAGCTGCCCGGCGAGGTGAGGGTCGACCCGCTGATCCGCAAATACGCCGTTCGACTGCCGCCGCCCACGCTGGACGACTCGGTGGGCGACTTCGAGCGCATCTGCCGCGTGCTGCGGAAGGATCACGGCTTCGACAACATCCGCCCGTCACTCCAGGTTGTGCAAAAGCTGCCCGAGCTGGTGACGCAGGCCGACTACAACCTGACGGTGACGCTCGGGCACAACTACGGCCTGTGGGAGATGATCCAGGTCGAGGCGGGCGACACATCCGACCGCCTCTTCGCCGTGGCCGCCGACATTGGCACGACGACGGTTGTGTGCAGCCTGGTCGATCTGGTCACGGGCGAAATCATCGACTCGGTGAGCAGCTACAACCAGCAGGTGCAGCGGTGCGACGACGTCGCCAGCCGCATCATCTACGCCGACCAGCCCGAGCGGTTGAAGGAATTGCAGCGCCTGGTCATCGATGAGACGCTCAACAGGCTGCTGGCGCTGCTGTGCCGCAACAACAAGGTCAGGCCCGACGAGATTGCGCGAATGGTGGTGTCGGGCAACACGATCATGGGGCACCTGTTGCTGGGCGTGAACCCCCGCAACATGGGCGGCGTGCCGTTTCAGCCGGGCATCAACTATCCCGGCACGTTTCGGGCGGCCCCGCTGGGCCTGGCGATCAACCCGGCCGGCTTTGTCGACCTGGTGCCGAGCGTTAGTGCTTACGTCGGCGGTGACATCACGAGCGATGCCTACGTTGTATCGCTGTACGACTGCGACGGCCTGACGGTGGTTGTCGACGTGGGCACCAACGCCGAGATCTTCGTGTCCGACGGCGACCGCATGCTGGCCAGCGCCACCCCGGCCGGTCCGGCCTACGAGGGCGGTGGACTAACGTGCGGGCTTCGGGCGTGCGACGGGGCGATCGAGGCGGTTCGCATCGACCCGCAGACGTTCCGTGCCGAGTGTCGCGTAATCGGCGGCATCAAGCCGAGCGGCGTCTGCGGCAGCGGGCTGATCGATTTCCTCGGCGAGGCGCGTCGCGTAGGTCTGATCGATCGAGCGGGTAAGCTCTCGCCGCAACTTCGCGAGACCTGTTCGTACGTCCGGCGCCGGGGTGACGGGACGTTGGGCGGGTTCGAGTATGTGCTCGTGCCGTCTGAGCAGGTCGACGACGGCCAAACCGACCTGGTCATCACCGAGAAGGACATCGAACAGCTCTTGCAGGCCAAGGCGGTTATCTTCTCGGGGATCACGATCCTGCTGAATCGCCTGGGCAAGTCCTATCAGGACGTGCAGAGGATTTACCTGGCCGGTGCGTTCGCCAAGCACATCGATCTGGCGAATGCCATCGCGATCGGCATGCTTCCCGACCTGCCGTTGGACAGATACCGCATCGTCGGGAACGCATCGCTGGCGGGGGCGTACTTGGGCGCGGTCGACGCTGCGGCGTGGGCGGGGTTCGATCGCATCGTCCGCAAGCCCGAGATCGTCGAACTGAACAAGGATCCAGAGTTCGAGGATGAATTTGCCTGCGCCCTGTTTCTGCCCAATCTGTTGACCGAGCGATTCCCGACCGTCATGGAGCAGTTGGGGCAGTAGAGGTCGCCCATGAGTGACGGTGCAGTCGTGTGCAGCCCGCCACCCGGCGAAGCAATCTTGGGTGTCAGCCACGGTAGGGGGGCTTCTAGCTGTCGGGTGCTTGGGTCTCCGCCAGCCGTCGAAATGCCGGCAGGGCGATCCAGTTGGTAATGACCGGTATGAGGGGAACCACCAGGAAGAACACAGAGCCCACAGCCCCGCCGGCCATGAGGACGTGGGCGGCCATCAGTCCGATCAGCAGGATGATCGTTGCCACGGCACACCACTGCTGGCGATACCAGACGCCGAGCCCGAGGCCGATAAAGAGGATCCCTGCGATCAGCAGCAGCCCGCGGGCAACGACCATCTGCCGGTCAGGTTCCGCGGTTTCGACTCGGTGCGTCAGCCACGCCGCCACGGCCATCAGCGCGGTCAATAGAACGCCAAACACCACAGTGGAGAGACTGGCAGCTGTGACCAGTTCGCGGTCTTTATTGAGTCGCTCAGACGACGTGGCGTAACGATCGGCTTGCACCATCGCCCGTCCCCAAGACCAGACCTGCAATACAACGTGCATTCGCCCGCAACGGGTGCGCCATCCCGTCGGGAGCGCCGCTTCAGTCAGGCGGCGACCTTGTCGGTCACGACCTCCTTGACGACTTGAACAATGGCGTCGAACCCGGCTGGATCGCTGACTGCGATCTCCGCCAGCATCTTACGGTCCAGCCCCACGCTCGCCGCCTTCAGACCGCCGATGAACCAACTGTAGCGAATGCCGCGCTGACGGCAGGCGGCGTTGATTCGGATAATCCACAGTGACCGAAAATCGCGTTTTCGCAGGCGACGGTCACGATAGGCCGACACACCCGCACGTGTGACCGCTTCCTTGGCGGTACGGTAGAGTCGGTGCCGGCTGCCACGATAGCCTTTGGCTGCCCGCAATACTCGCTTCTTGCGTCGATGACCGGCCGCCCCGGACCTGACTCTGGGCATCCTCGTATCCTCCCGTCACGCTGTCTCAAAGACCCAAGGCGGTCCGGACGCGCTTGGCGTCTCTCCCACTCAACAACCCGCTTTTGCGAAGTCGGCGCCGCCGCTTGGCGTTCTTGCCGCTCATCAAGTGCCCGGCGTTGACCTTCTTATGGACGACCTTACCCTTGGCTGTGATGCGGACCCGTTTACGCAAACCCTTGTGAACTTTAAGCTTATGCATTCTACGCACCTATTCGATATCATGACAGACCCGTATTATAAGCGTTACGGCTCCGCCATGCAACGCACACGTAACGACTCGGAGGATGCCCCATCCAGCCGCCGTGCGGCCTAGGCCTCGACCTTCTCGCCGCCGGTGGGTGGCTCCTCGGGCGCCTGCGGCGCCTGGCTGACCTTCGGCGTGCTGCTGGCCGGCTTGGCCGGTGCGTTCGGGGTCAGCACCATGGTCATCCTTCTGCCTTCCGACCGCGGTGGGCGCACGACTTTGGCCGTATCCGACAGTTGGTCAGCAACGTCCAGGAGGATTTGCAGCCCACGATCCTGGTGAAACCGCTCGCGCCCGCGGAAGATCATCGAGAACTGCACCTTGTGGCCCTTCCCGAGAAACTCGCGGGCGTGGTTTAGCTTGAAGTCGCGGTCGTGCGTATCGGTCTTGGGTCGCAGCCGGACCTCTTTGAGCTGCGTCTCGTGAGGGGGGCGCTGCTTATGCTTCTTCTTCTGCTGATACTTCCATTTGCCGTAGTCCATCACTCGGCAGACAGGCGGCCGATCCTGGGGGGCCACCTCGACCAGATCCATGCCGGCCTCCTGCGCCAGACGCATGGCCTCGTCGATCGGAATCACCCCCACCTGTTCGTTCTTATCGTTGATCACTCGAACCGGTGAATACCTGATCTGATGGTTGACGCGAAGATTCTGAGCGATGAGCAATCACCTGCCTTTCTTGTTAGAGTCTTGCTCTTGATACCTGTCGGGGTACACCCGCCGAACAGGTCCCGTTTGCGGCACTCAGCATGCTACAGTTCCAGCGTCCTGCTGGCTATCTGCCGGCGACATCGTTCGATGAAGGCCTCCAAGCCCATCGCCTCCTGGGTGCCCTTGCCACGCGTTCGGACGTTAACCGTCCGCTCGGATGACTCCTTTTCACCGATCACCACCACATAGGGTGGTTTCTGAAGCGAGGCCCGGCGGATTTTAGCCCCGATTTTGTCGGCGCCGACGTCCAGCTTGGCCCGCAGACCGGCCTCGCCGATTTTCTGGTATACACTCCGTCCGTAGGCCTCCGACTTCTCGCTGACCGTAGCGATCACCATCTGCACCGGGGCCAGCCACATCGGGAACGCCCCGGCGAAGTGCTCGATCAGACCGCCGACAAACCGCTCCATGCTACCTAGCACGGTGCGATGGATGATCACGGGCTCGTGGGGCTCGTTGTCCGGCCCGATGTAGCGGATATCAAATCGTTTGGCGGCCTGGAGGTCAACCTGGTGCGTGGGGCCTTGCCACTCGCGCCCAAGCGAATCGATCAGCTTGATGTCGATCTTCGGGGCGTAGAAGACCCCCCCGCCCTCGTCGATCCGGTAATCGAGTCCTCGCCGTTCGAGGGCGGCACGAAGTTCGCCGGTGGCCCGGTCCCACTGTTCGCGGGTACCGAGGTACTTCTCAGGCCGCGTCGCCAAATACGCCTGATAGGTGTACCCAAACGAGCGCATCATGAAGTCCATCAACTCGAGAATCAGGTCCAGCTCGTGGCCCAACTGCTCGGGTGTGCAGAAAGTGTGTGCATCGTCCTGGGTGAATCCACGAACCCGCAGCATGCCGTGCAACGTGCCGGAGGGCTCGTAGCGGTAGACGGTCCCCAACTCGCACCAGCGGAGCGGTAGGTCGCGGTAACTCCGCGTGGAGGAGTTGTACATCAGGTAGTGGCCGGGGCAGTTCATCGGTTTGAGGTAGTAGTTGACGCCATCGATGTCCATCGGAGCGTACATCATATCCGCGTACTTTTCAAGGTGACCGCTGCGTTGGTAGATTCGCTCGCTGGCAATGTGAGGCGTATAGACCAGATCGTAGCCTCGCCTGAAATGCTCCTGGCGCCAGAAATCCTCGATGATGTGGCGAACCAGCGATCCCTTGGGATGCCAGTGGATCAATCCCGGGCCGATCTCGTCGTGTATCGTGTACAGGTCGAGCTGCTTGCCCAGGAGGCGGTGATCGCGCTTCCTGGCCTCTTCGAGTCGCAGGAGATGCGCCTTGAGCTGTTTCCTGTCGGGCCAGGCCGTGCCGTAGACGCGCTGGAGCATCTTCTGGCTGGCGTCGCCGCGATAGTAAGCGCCGGCGACGCTCATCACCTTGAACGCGTGCACGCACCCGGTACTGGGCAAATGCGGTCCGCGGCAGAGGTCCTCAAAAACGGCGTCGCCCGGCTGACCGGTGACGTAGAACGTAAGCGTATCGCCCTTTGCCCGCTCGGCATTGTCCAGTTTGTAGGCATTGCCTTCGGCGCCAAGCTTGGCCATGGCCTGATCGCGCGGCATCTCGTACCGCGTGAAGGGCAAATCGGCCTTGATGATCTCGCTCATCTTGGCCTCGATTGCCTCGAAGTCGTCGGGGCTGAGCGGGTGGTCCAGATCGATGTCGTAGTAGAACCCGTCCTCGACGGGCGGCCCGTAGACCAGTCGGGTGTCGGGCCACAGCGAGCAGATGGCCTCGGCCATTACATGCGCGCAACTGTGCCGCAACACGTACAAACCATCTTGGTCATCGGCGGTTAACCTGGCCACGTGAAGGACGCTGACATCGCCGGGCAGCGGCGTCGCCAGATCCAGCAGTTGTGGCTGGCCGTTGTCGGCCGGGCGTACGCGCACGGCAACGGCCTTTCCGTCCCGGAGCTGGGGCTGCTCGAGGAGTTCGCCCGCTTTGGCACCCGGTTGAAGCTCTAGCGTCGATCCGTCGGGCAGCGTGGCTTTAGGCATGGACGGCCCCTCTCGCGAGCGCCCGAACCAAGGGCGCCCCGCAAAAGGCCGACGACACAGCCGCTTCACGCACGCGTGGCGCCGACCGTGGCCAAACGGTCATCTCGCCCGAGCAACCTATGCGCATGTGTGCGTGAAGCTCACTGTGTCGTCTCGACGTTCCAGCCATCAAACAATCGTGCCAGTGCTTGCCAAACACGGCAAGGCCGCTTGGCCCGATACCAATATACCACAAGCCGGGGCCCCGTCAAACCCTTTCGACGCTAAATCCTGGCCAGTTGAGAACTTCCGCTCGACGTTCGTGGCGGCCAGCCGAGGGTTCGGGCGGGGCGGGGCAGGACCTGATACAGTACCCATGCGGCGTTGTCCAGCCGGCCTGTCCCTGCTATGGTGCCGCGCCTGTCAAGATGGCGATTGCCGGGAGTTCGGTCATGAAGTCGTACCGCAAAGAGCTGTGGTTTAACACGCCTAACCGTCGAGATTACGTCAACATAACGCCCGAGGTGGACAAAGCGCTGGCCGAGAGCGGCATCCGGGAGGGGCTTTGCCTGGTCAACGCCATGCACATCACAGCCAGCGTCTACATCAACGACGACGAGGCGGGCCTGCTGGCGGACTACGACGAGTGGCTGGAGCAGATTGCTCCCCACGAGCCGCTCAGCCGGTACCGGCACAACCGCACGGGGGAGGACAACGGCGACGCCCACCTCAAGCGGCAAATCATGGGCCGGCAGGTTGTTGTGGCCGTGACCGACGGCAAGCTCGATTTCGGGCCCTGGGAGCAGATCTTCTACGGCGAGTTCGACGGGCGGCGCCGCAAGCGCGTCCTGGTCAAGATCATCGGTGAGTGATATGCCCGTCGGCTCGGGCAGGCAGCGGTTCGGGGCCCACATGTCGGTCGCGGGCGGGTTGCACACAGCCTTCGATCGCGGGCGGCAGGTGGGGTGTGACTGCCTGCAAATCTTCGTGAAGAACCAGCGGCAATGGCGGGCGCGACCGATCACCGACGAGCAGGTTCGGTTGTGGCGCCGCGCGCGTCGGGATACGCAACTGCGGCCAGTGTTCGCCCACGGCACGTATCTGGTGAACCTGGCGTCGCCCGATCGGGCGGTATGGCGGCGCAGCGTGGCGGCCTGCTGGGATGAGTTGGTGCGGTGTGAGCGACTGGGGATCCGCGATCTGATTGTTCACCCTGGTGCCCATGGGGGGCGGGGCGTGTTGGCTGGAATCGCCCGCGTGACCGCGGCTCTGAATGAGCTGTTCGATCGGACGCCGGGCGCGCCGGTGCGCATCCTGCTGGAGACGACGGCAGGGCAGGGCAATGCGATCGGCCACGAGTTCGAACAGCTTGCCGAGATCATCGGCGGCGTAGGCAACCGTCGGCGCGTCGGCGTGTGCATCGACACTGCGCATGTGTTCGCGGCCGGCTATGATCTACGGACGCTCAATGGATACGCCGGGACGATCGAGCGGCTCGACCGCGCGGTGGGCCTGAGGCGGGTGCGGTGCCTGCACCTGAACGACTCGAAGACGGCGTGCGGGTCGCGCGTCGACCGTCACGATCACATCGGCAGGGGCAAGCTCGGGCGTGCGGCCTTCCGCATGCTGCTGAACGACCCACGTCTGATGTCGGTGCCTCGTATTCTGGAAACGCCCAAGGGCGAGGACGGCCGCGGCCGAAGTTACGATAGGAACAACCTGGACAGGCTTCGCCGATTGGTCACGGCTTGACGCCCGCGTCGCGTCGATCGCCGGGCTCACTCGCTGGAGACGTCAGCGTCGTGGGCGTTTGCCTTTCTTGCCGCTGTCGACCCGCTTGGCCTGCTCGACCTTGCGTTCGAGCTTCGCCCACCAGCCTGTCTTGGCGCGGGGCTTGGAGGCCAGGACGCCCTGAGGACCGCGGGCTCTTTCCTTGGCGGGGGCGGGGGCCTGGTCGTCCATCTTGTCGATATGCTGGCGAATGCGCCACTGCTCCAGCGCGCCAAAGAGGCTGCTGGCCCCGATGTAGAGGTTCAGCCCGCTGGGCATGTTGTAAAAGATGAACGTCATGAAAACGCTCATGAGGTTCATCATCATTTGCTGCTGCTTCTGCTGATCGGTACTGGCGGTAGGGGTGGCGGGTTTGGGCATCAAGCGCTGCTGGAGGTACATCGTGATGCCCAGGACGATGGGTAGCAGGTTGAATGCGTCGATCGGCCCGAGAAACGGGACCCATCCGCTGTGACGGTAGACCCACGAATCGACCCCGAAATGGATCAAGGCATCCGGCGCCGCCAGGTCGCGGATCCACAGGACGAACGGCTGATGGCGCAGCTCGAGCGTGGTGTTGAGCATGGTGTAGAGCGCTATCCAGATGGGCATCTGCAAGCCCATCGGCAGACACCCCATCATCTGCGTCATGGGGTTGATGCCCTCTTCACGGTACATGCGCATCTGTTCCTGGCCGAATTTCTGTCGATCGCTGCCGTACTGCTGTTTGAGCGCTTCGGTCTTGGGAGCCAGTCGCTGCATCTGCTTCTGCATCCTGAGCATGCTCACCTGGCCCTTTTTGGTGATCGGATGCAGCATGACGCGTACGATGAGCACCATGATGATGATGGCCACACCGTAGTTGGGCAGAACGTAGTGCAAGGCGTGCAGCAGCCACAGCAGCATATCGGCCAGCGGCGCGATGATCACCACGAGGCCCTGCCAGCAGCAGGCGAACTCGACCGACACCACGGTCAAGTAGTGCCGTGCGACATAGGTTGGGTCGCGCTCGAAGAGAGTCTTGAGCTTCGGTCCCCAATACAGGTCGAACTGGATCTGACTGGCACCGTTGGCCGGCACCTCGAAGGGCAGGGACACCCAACGTGTCGTCAGGTCGCCGGGCGCATCGGAGCGGTTCATCTCGGTGATCGCCTCGGCGCGGTCGATCAACTCGTTGGAGGCATCGGCCTGCCGTTGCGGGCCCATGATGCACGTGAAGTACTTGTTCACCAGCGCCGAGTACACCAGGTTTCTGGCATCGGCGGCGTCGGCCAGCACCAGGGGCTCGCCTCGCTTGTACACCTGCGAGCGGGCGTGTTTGCCCACGTTGATGCTGTCGGCCGTCTGGCTGACGGTGACGATCTTGCGGTAGTCCGAGCGGGCATCTTCGCGTTGAAGGCCGTGCGCCCCGTGCTGGGTGAGGCTTACGGTGACAGGCTCGTCGGTCAGATTGACCACCCTGTGTGAGAGGACAAGATCGTAGCGCCCCTTCGCAAGCGTGAGGGTCTTTTCGAGCCTCAGCAGAGGACGATCGCCCTGGTCCACCTCCAGCGAGAACACGGCGGTGTGCTGCTGGTCGGTCCGCTCGATTCGCAGGTTCCATCTCTGTGGCTCAAGCGAGAGCTCGGTAACTTCCTTGCCTCGGAACAGCCGCAGGGTCGGCGTCAGCAGCGAGGCGTAGACCGACCGTTGGGTGTCGAGCGTTTCGGCCGGCTCACCGGTCTGCGGGTCGAGCGGGCGCAGCAGGGGGTAGGGCTGATCCTGCTCCACCGACTTGCGGAAGCGATATCGCGGCTTGTCCTTGCCCGTGCCGGTCGTTACGTCGGCGGCCAGCACGCAGGCGTTCTCGTTGGTGAGGTATACGGCCAGGTTGTAGCCGTCTTCGGGGTCGTCGCTGCCGAGGATGGCGGTCTCGGCCTGTTCGGCACCGCGCAACTGAAGGTCGGGCGTGGCCGGCGCGGTACCGGCGGGGCGCCGATCCGGCTGGGACGCCTCGGCCTGGTCGGGTGCCGCTGTCAGTTCGGGTGTCGACGGCGCGTGGAGTCCCCTCGCCGTTCCGGCGGCTGGCTGGCTCGCCTGCGTCGTCGTTGCACCTTCGACAGTGACCAGCACGCGATCGGTCTCGGTGCGGTTCTTGCGGTCTGTGACCGCCAGGACAATCTCATGGACGCCCGGCGCGAGTGTGACGACCAGTTCCTGGCCGCTGCCGAGGGGGCGCTGATTGCGCTGGCCGTAGTTCTCGTACCACTCGAAGGCCACGAGGTCGTCGTTGGTGCCCGCCGACGAATCCGGATCCTGCGAGTTCGACCCGTCGAGAGCAACTTGGGCGTCCTCGCCGCCGGCGGTGGGCACGACCTGGTCGGGTCCTGCGTCGGGGCGAGGGGGCAGGCCCCATATTTTGGCGGTCAAGATCTGCCAGGCGACCATGAACACCATGGCCACCGCGATCGCGGTCAAAAGTCGTTTGTTGTCACTCATCGCTCAATTGCACCCGGCTTCTGCAGGCTTGAATCGGAGCCCGGCCGATCGCCGCAACGCGTCTGCGTACACGAAGCCGCGCGCCATCGATCCTCATCGACCGTCCAGCAAACGGTTGCCCAAGAAGTCATCCAGTTCCGGAATATCGTGAATCTTGCGGACCGTCTTTTCAATCTCGTATTCCACGCGCACGAACTCCACGCAGTCGTCCGTGACGATCACATAGCTGGCCCGCGTGTCGCGGTCCCGCGGCTGGCCGACGCTGCCGACGTTGATGATGGCTCGGTCCTCGCTCCGCTGGTACTTGCGCGGCTCGGGTAGCTCGTCCGGCGGGTCGAAATAAGGGTCGCTGACGAACACCCCGGGCACGTGCGTGTGCCCCACGAAACAGAGGTTCTGCTCGAGGCGCTCGAAGTTGGCCAGCACCTTGTGCGGGTTGGTGTAGACGTCTTCGGCGAAAAGGTACTCGTTTACGGGGCGGCGGGGCGAGCCGTGCACGCACAGCATGCTGTCGGTCGTGTGTCGGATGGGCATGCGGCCCAGCAGCTCCCACCGCCGGTTGCGCAGGGTCTTGTCCGTCTCGTCCTCGAGAAGTTGTCGGGTCCAGTAGTTGGCCCGCTCGGCGCCGACGTTGAAGTTGTGCGGCTCATACATGACGGCCTGGTCGTGGTTGCCGCACAGCACCACCTCGCACCGTTCCACCACCAGGTCGATGCACTCACGCGGATTGGGCCCATACCCCACGACGTCGCCGAGGCAGACGATCTGCTGGATGCCCCGTTTCTCGATGTCGGCCAACACCTCTTGCAGGGCTTCCATGTTGGCGTGTATATCCGAGATTATGGCAAACAGCATCGCCGGTATTCCCTCGCTCGGCCGTTTGAGCGTAGCCCGGTATGCTAAGGCTGGTCCTGCCGGGCGTCAACTTGCCCCGTGCCGGATCGACACGTATGGCCCGTAACGCACAAAGGCCTCGGGTTGTTGCGATCGAGACGTCCGGACGCCTCGGCAGCGTGGCGCTGGGGGTGGAAGGTACGCCCGTTGACGTGGTCGTCTTTTCGACCGAGGCCAATCATGCCGTCGAGCTCCTGCCGACGATTGAGCGTCTGACCGCGCATCGGGGATGGCCGGCCGACAGTATCGATCAATTCTACGTCTCGGCGGGGCCGGGCAGCTTTACCGGATTGCGGATCGGCATCACGGTCGCGCGGACGCTGGCGATGGCTGTCGGCGCCAAGGTGGCGGCGGTACCCACGGTGGACGTGCTGGCCTGCAACGCATTGGCGGTGCTCGATCCGCCGGAGCATCTGGCCGTCGTACTGGATGCGAAGCGCAAGCAGGTGTACACAGCCGTGTTCCGCCTGGACGGCGGGCGGTACCGCAAGGTGGTCGACGCGTGCGTGATGGCGCCGGCCGACCTGCTGGCGCGAACCGCGCGTCCGTTGGCGCTTCTGGGAGAAGGGGTGGTGTACCACCGATCGGCGCTGACGGGGCCGGAGGTGAGCGTGCTCGATGAAGAGCTGAACCGCCCCCGGGCTGAGGTAGTCCTTCAGCTTGGGTGGGAGCTGGCCTGCTCGGGGCAGTTCACTGATCCCACACGTCTGGTTCCGATCTACCTTCGCCGTCCGGAAGCCGAAGATCTGTGGAACGCCCGGCACGGTCAAGCCTGAATGGATCTTGCTGAACGTGTTGGGTGGCATAGACGCCGTTAAGCGGCTGAAGGGATAGGCCGTGCGCCCGGTGTCAAAAGGTTGTAGTCCGGGCGGTTAACGGCCGACACGTGAGGTGAACGCAGGCGGCGGCCAGCCCTGCGTAGCCGGTCGCCGCTTGTTTCTTACCGGTATTCAGCGCGAGGCAAACGAAGCGCCTGCCGGTCGGCGGGTCTCAGGCAGAGGAGTTTCTGCTGTCGAACGAGGCCCGCCTTCGGCGTGTTACTGTCCCAGCACCAGTTCCAGGATGTTCGCGGCGCGTACCGTCTCCTGGGTCATCCTGTATACCTCCCAGCGGGGGATGCCGGTGGTCGTGTTCCAGAAATAGTACCCTCCGCCAGGACCGGCCCTGCCGTTGCCGTACCCGACCACGATCGCAGTGTCATACGAGAGCAACGCGGCCGTGGTAAGCGCCTGCTCGCAGGGCGGCTCCGCGAAGTAGACCGGCAGATAGAAATCGCCAATGCGCGTGCATTGGATCAGCGTGTCCACACCGTAGTAGGATGTCCAGGCCCACGCCACGCCCAGCTTCGTAATACCCTCGAACTGGGCTGACGGCATCTCGGCCATGATGAGGTCGACCATGTGCACGGGCTCAAAGTTGCCTCCCTCGGCGGGACGGGCCACGTTTATGGTGCCTGCATTGCCATTTATGAAGGCACACACTCCGCCCCAACGACTTTCCATCTCCCGACACATCAGATTATTCGCCTCAACGACGCTATGACCGGTAAAGCGTATCCAGGACCCCACAGGATTGCCCGAAGAAAGATCACGGAAGAGCACGCAGAACAGATTGTCGTCTATCGGCCCGTCGGTATAGCCTGCCGAGGCGCCCTGCCGGGTGTAGTTGTATCCCGCGCCGGTGCGAATATGGAGTACCGCGGTCTCGACCGGTACGGCGTTGGCCTTGGCCTGCGTCAGGGCTGCGATCGACTCGGCGGAGCCAAGCTCACCGTTGTCGGTATAGTGGACGTGGCACCAGTTGATGATGATGTGCTCTTTGGGAATGCCAAGGGCGTCCTCGATAGCCTGCTTCTCCGTATTGACCACCTCCACCGTGTTGCGAATGCTGTTCTTGGAGATGATGCCGAACTCCATCTCGCCGATCTTGATGTACGTGGCTTTGAACTTCAGATACTCAAAGACAGGATACGTGCTAGGCGGCCGGTCGGACACTCCCATGCCGAGGAGCATCATGCTGCCCGTGGCAACCGAAACCTGCTGCTCGAGCCCCGGGAGCTGATAGCGATAGATGCCGAGGTCCGTCAGGTCGTGTTGATGGTAGGGCTTGCTGACCATCATCTCCAGCATCGTATATGGATCGGCCTGCGAGATCGGCTTCGGGCATTCGTCGGGCGAATCGGCGACGGTGTCCAGCACTGCGGTGTCGTGTTGGATGTAGTAAGCCGGGTCCTCGTTGACGCGCACCCTGAACTGTGCATCGGTCTGCACGTCGACGTCGGCGGCGGTGTCCATCAGCCACTGTATCTCGAGTCCGACGCCGGGCGCGATCGTGCCGACGTATCCCACACAGTGTGCCTGGTTGTGGTGCCACGTGCTTCCGCCGTCCAGCGAGACCTCCAACCACGTCCAAACCTCAGGAAAGGCGGACGAAACGTCATACGTCACCTTGCCCGTCCACACCTTGCCGTACGACACGTCCGTGGAAGTCACGTCAGAAACAGTGACGCTCGTCACATAGAATACGCCGCCCGATTCCGTCGTGGCCGAGGGAACATTGGACAGGCTCGAGGTGTTCGGGACTTCATCGGATACCTTGATGGCAAACCAATAGGTCGTGTCTGTCGCCAGTCCCGTCACGACGAAGCTCTCGGTCGAGCCGGGAGCCTGCGGTGTGGGTTCGCCCGTAGCCTGGCTTGCCGCGGCAAAGTCGGCGTCGTTGGAGATCATCGCAGTGGCGTACCTGACGTCGTACTGGCTGGCCTGGCCCGTCGCCCCGTCATCGCCGGTCGCCGTCCACGTCAGCTCGACACTGTGGGTGTCGATCTGTCCGATTGCCAGATCGCTGACAGCCGCCGGCGGTATCAGATCGGGAGGCCCGGTCGATCCGTTGGGCACGTTGGACAGCGGCGAGACGTTACGTCTGGCGTCGGCCGACTTCAGCGCGAAGTAGTACTGGGTGCTGGCTGCCAGGCCGTCAACGGTGCACGTGTCGGTCTGACCGGGTGCGGCCGGTGTCGGTTCATTGTCGGTCGGCATGGCGGAAGCCCAGTTGCTCTCGTCAATCGGTGACGTGGAATACCGCAGGTCGTACGAGGCGACCTTGCCCCCGGTGCCCGAGTCGTCAGCCGGGGCGGTCCACTGCAGTGTGATCGTGGTGGTGTCGGTATCGGTTACGGTCAGATCGGTCACCGCCGCGGGAGGAACCACGTCGGGCTCACCGCCCACCAAATCCAAACCGTTGACGCTGCCGCAGGCGCCGCCGATCCCGTCAACGGTAATGGCCAGCACCCCGGCCGATGACACGTTCACCGTGACGGTCTTGTCGTGCTCACCGGAGGGGTTGTGAATCTCAATAGTGGTGTCGGGCGAGCCGTCATCGTCCTGGTCGATGGCAAAACTGGTGCGCTTATCCGGGAATTGGGGATCCGTCGCGTAGATCGTCAGGTCGTAGTCGCCGGCCGGCAGCCCGCGAATTTCCACCGTCTCCGGGTCGTTGCTCGAATACCACGTCATGAAATCGCGGGTGAGCAGATCGGGATACGTGGCGCCCCGATCGCGTGTGCCGGCGCCAAAGTAGTCCAGCCACCCAATCGATACGCCATCACCCAAAGACACTTGGGTGGCGTTGTCCCAGCGATTCGCGCCGGTCAAGCGCACGTATCCGTCGGCGGTGGTGGCGCTGTCCGGTTCCATGTCCACATGGATCTCGACCGCCGCCTGGCCGGACGACGTCGTGGCCGACGGAACGTTGGACAGCCCCGACGTGTTCGGCACCTCGTCGGAAACCTTGATCGCAAACCAGTACGTCGTGCCGGCCGACAGCCCGGTCACATTGAAGCTCTCAGCCGAGCCGCCCGGCTGCGGAGTGGGAGGGCTGCTTGCCGCCGTGGCCAGCTGGAAGTCGCTGTCGTCGGTGATGGCCGACGTCGAATACCGAATGTCATAGCTGCTCGCCGTGCCGTTTTGGCCGTCGTCACCCACCGCCGTCCAGGTCAGCGTGACGTCATTGGTCTGCACGTCGGAGACGGCAAGATCGGCGATGGCTGCGGGAGGCGTGGTATCGGCCGCCTGGGTTGCACCGGAGGTCACGTTGGAAAGCGCCGAGACGTTAGCGGCTGCGTCGCTCGACTTCAGGGCGAAGTAGTATTGCGTGCCCGCGCTAAGGCCGGCCACGGTGAACTGCTCGATCTGACCTGGCGCGCTTGGCGTGGGCTCGCCGCTGACCTGGGTCGCCGAGGCCCAGTTGGCCTCATCGATGGTCGACGTCGAATACCGCAGGTCGTACCCGGCGACGCTGCCCCCGCTGCCCAGGTCGTCGGCCGGGGCGGTCCACGCCAGTGTCACCGAGTCGGCCGTGCTACCGGTGGCCGCCAGGTCGGCGATCGCGGCGGGCGGCGTTGTGTCGGCCGCGGCGCCACCGACCAGGTCAAGACCGTTGATCGCGCCGGACGCGCCGTCGATGGCGAGGACCGCAATGGAGAGAATCCCTGCCGATGAGATGTTTACCGCTACAGTCTCCTCGTGCTCGCCGGAGAGATTGTGTATCTCAATCGTTACGTCCGCCGCCCCGTCATGATCCTGGTCGATCGAGAACCGCGTGCGTTTGTCGGGATACTGCGGGTCGGTCGCATAGAGCGTCAGATCATATTCGCCGGCGTCGAGCCCGCGTATCTCCAACGTATCGGCCTCGGCGCCCGCGTACCAGTGCAACATGTCTCGCGTCAGCAAGTTCGGGTAGCTCGCGCCACGGTCACGCGTGCCCCCCGCGCAATAGTCCAGCCATCCGATCTCGATGCCGTCACCGAGCGAAAGCTGCGTACCGTTGTCCCAGCGACTCGTGCCGTCCAGTTGGACGTACCCGGCCGCCGTCGCGGCGTCGGACGGTTCGATATCGACGTGTATGTCGACCGACGGCCCTGTCCCGGACGCGGTGGTGTCGGAGGGAATATTCGAAAGGGCGGACCAGTTGGCCGCCTCATCGGAAACCTTCATGGCGAACCAATACGTCGTCCCTGCGGTCAGACCCGTAACGGCAAAGCTCTCCGCCGATCCGGACGCTTGCGGGACGGGCACGCCCATAGCCTGGGTTGCCGATGCAAAATCGCTGTCACTCACAATGGCCGAGGTGGAGTACCGTACGTCGTAGCTGGAGGCCGTGCCGCTCTGGCCGTCATCGCCTACGGCCGTCCAAGTCAGCGTGACCTGGTTCGTTTGAACGTTGCCGACCGCCAGATCGGTGACGGCGGCCGGTGGGGTGGTGTCGTCGACCAGCGTGGTGCCGGACGTCACGTTGGACAGCGCCGAAATATTGCCGCTACCATCCGAAGACTTCAGAGCAACGTAATACTGCGTGTCGTCGGACAGACCGTCGACGGTGAACGTCTCAGTCTGGCCGGGCGCAGCCGGCGTCGGCTCGCCGGCTGCCTGGGTGGCCGATGTCCAGTTGCCCTCGTCTATGGTCGAAGTGGAGTACCTCAGGTCATACGAGGTTACCGCACCGCCCGCGCCAAGGTCGTCTGCCGTGGCCGTCCATTGAAGGGTCAGCGAATCGGTTCCGCTTCCGGTTACACCAAGATCGGTCACGGCGGCCGGAGGCGTTGTGTCCGGCGCAGCGCCACCCACCAGATCCAGGCCGTTGATCGCCCCTGACGCACCGCCGATGCCGTCGATCGTGATCGAGAGCACCCCTGCGGCCGAGACGTTGACCGTGATCGTCTCGTCGTGCTCGCCTGACGGATTGTGTATCTCGATGGTCGTCTCGGCCAAGCCATCATTGTCGGAGTCGATGGCGAAGCTGGTTCGCTTATCCGGGTACTGCGGATCGGTGGCGTAGATCGTCAGGTCGTAGTCGCCAGCCGCCAAGCCACGGATGTCGAGCGTCTCCGGACCGTTGCTGGACGACCAACTCACCATGTCTCGGGTCAACAAGTTCGGGTAGGAAGCGCCCCGATCGCGATAGCCCGGCGTACAGTAGTCCACCCATCCGATCGAGATACCATCGCCCAGTGAAAGTTCGGTGCTGTTATCGTACCGGTAGTCGCGGGTCATCCGAACGTAGCCGGACGCCGTGCTCCCGGTGGACGGCTCAACGTCCACCTTGATCGTCGTGGTGGCCCAAGCCTGTGGAATCGCTACCATGCCCAAGACAACCGCCAACGTTCCTATGAGCTGTACCGATTTCATTTTTCTTCCTTCCTTCGGTTCCATGACCGACCCGAGCAACCATCTCACACTACGGGTACACCGATACGCACCCGACAACCGCTACAACGCGCCGTCACACGCACATCTGCTGACACTCATGCACATGGAGTGCCAACCCTCTGTCTCAGGTGGTGCCGACAGACAACTCCTGCGTCGGGCCTCTTGCCAACTCAGTACATCTCAGAACTGCAACAAGAGCTTATCGCGCCACCCCGCCCGGAAAAAAAGGCGAGCCCCTGGCCGGTGCGATTTGGGACTTCAGCATACGGTGCAGCAGCAACCTGTCAAGCGAAACGCTGCCTCACTTATCCATTTCTCGGCCTGACGGCGCGACCGGCGCCTCATGGGGGCACGCAACGTTGGGAAAAACAGCAGTTTGCGGCAATTCAGCCAGCCACGCGGAAGTGGAAGCGTGCGGGCAGACCGCCACGGCATAGGACAAGTGCGGTATTGGTGACGGCGTTGGAGACGTTCTGGGCCTCCCACTCATTGGCGGGGTTGGCCCGGAGGATCGGGTTGCCTGCAAAGCGTCGCAGCTTCACTGCGCCCATGGTTTGTGGCTCCCCAGGTCGGGCCCGCAGGTCAGCTGTACGGCTAGTTGGGTGGCTTGCCGCTTCGGGCCTGTTCGATCTGCTGCATTTCTTCAGCCACAAGGCGCAGGCCGCTCGCCGCAGCGTTCTCCGCGAGCTGTTGCGGCGTGCTGCATGAGGGGATCACGGTGGCCACGCCGGGCATGCTCAACAGCCAGGCCAGGGCGATCTGAGCGACCGTCTTGCCGCGATTCTCGCCGATGGCGGACAGCGCTTGGACGACGTGCAACGCCTTGCCAGTCCGAACCTTAGTGAGGTCCCCCTCGTCGTAAAGCCGGTCGCCGGGTCCCGCAGCGTCTGCCTCGACGTATCGGTCGCTCGCCAGCCCCCTGGCCAAAGGGCTGTACGGAATAAATCCCACGCCATTGGCCGCGCAGAACTCGAGGACGCCCGTCTGGCTTGCCCGCTCTTTGTCCAAGACGTTGCAGTGGTTCTGCACGGAGATCAGCCGGGAGCAGAGGTAGTGGTCGGCTACTCGCTGGTACTCAGTCAACTGAGTCACGTCAAAGTTCGACACGCCCCAGTATTGCACCAAGCCTTGGCGGATCAGGTCGTCGACGGCCCGGACACTCTCCTCGGGCGGGCAATCGGGATCGGGGCTGTGAAATTGCAGCAGGTCGATGTGCTCCTGTCTGAGACGTTGAAGGCTGTGGTGGACCGCCTCGGTAATGTGGCGGCGACTGAGACCCTCGTGGTTGGGCGTGACGCCGTTCATGATCACGCGGCACTTGGTGGCCAGCACAATGTTGGTCCGCTCGTTGGGGTTGTCCCCAAGCCACTGGCCGATGATTCGTTCGCTATTACCCGTGCCGGCGTTGTAGCGGTCGGCCGTATCCCAGAAAACCACGCCCAACTCGGCCGCCTTATCGAGGATGGCCAGCGAGGTTTTCTCATCGGCTCGGGCCCCGTCGCCCTGCTCGGGGTAACCGAATTTCCAGGTTCCCAGACCGATGTCGCTAACTTTCAGACCGCTTCGGCCGAGTCGATTGAAGGTCATCTGGCGGTATGTTCCGGCATTCGGGACGGGTTGAGTGGGCTGGGTCATGGTGGCCGCATGGTAACAGGCGGTTGTTGGCGGAGCTACAACCAGCGGCGTAAGTGGGGCTGAGGCTGTCATGATTGGCTTGTCAGGCGGCATAGTGGCAGTGCCAGAGTGGCAGGCGCCTAACTACAAGCAACCTTTGTGGTAACGTAACCGTTTACAGCGAAATAGGTTACATGTTTGGTCGCGGGTTTCGAAGCGGTGGCATAGGCTTTGCATAGGCCCTCTGCGGGCCGTGCCCTGCGGCGAGGGAGACCGACTGCCTTGAATCAGGGGTGGCCCGTCGGTGCAAGCAAGGAGGAATGGTGATGTCGAAGATCATCGGGATTGACTTGGGCACGACCAACTCGGTGGTAGCCGTAATGGAGGGGGACCAGGCGAAGGTGCTGACCAACGCCCAGGGCAGCCGGCTGACCCCGTCGGTGGTCGGCTTCACCGAGAAGGGCGAGCGACTCATAGGCCAGATCGCCAAGCATCAGCAGGTGACCAACCCGAAGAACACGGTTTACTCGATCAAGCGGTTCATGGGGCGTCGTCATAACGAGGTGTCGCAGGAGGAGAAGATCGTACCGTACGAGATCGTGGGTGGGGCGGCCGATCTGGTGAAGGTGAAGGTTCGGGGCAAGGAGTACACGCCGCCGGAGATCTCGGCCATGGTGCTGCAGGATCTCAAGAAGACGGCGGAGGACTACCTGGGCGAGAAGGTAGACCGGGCGGTCATTACGACGCCGGCCTACTTCAACGATTCGCAGCGTCAGGCCACCAAGGATGCGGGGGAGATCGCCGGTCTGAAGGTCGAGCGGATCCTCAACGAGCCGACGGCGGCGGCTTTGGCGTACGGATTGGACAAGGTGAAGGAGCAGTGCGTCGCGGTCTTCGACTTGGGCGGCGGCACGTTCGACATCTCGATTCTGGAGATCGATCCGGAAATCGGCACGTTCGACGTGAAAGCGGTCAACGGTGACACGCACCTGGGCGGCGACGACTACGATGAGGAACTGATCGACTACGTCGGCGAGGAATTCCGCAAGCAGGAAGGCATCGACCTGCGGAAGGACGCGATGGCGCTCCAGCGGTTGAAGGAGGCGTGCGAGAAGGCCAAGTGCGAGTTGAGCACGACGCTGGAGACCACGATCAACCTGCCGTTCATCACGGCCGACCAGAGCGGTCCGAAGCACCTTCAAATGACCATCTCGCGGGCCAAGTTCGAGGAGCTAACGCGCAAGTTGACCGAGCGGTGCCGCGGGCCGGTGATGAAGTGCATCGAGGACGCCAAGCTGAGCAAAGACCAGATCGATGAGGTCGTGCTGGTGGGCGGCTCGACGCGAATGCCGCAGGTTCAGGCGCTGGTCAAGGAGGTTTTCGGCAAGGAACCCAACAGGAGCATCAATCCGGACGAGGTGGTGGCGGTTGGCGCGGCCATTCAGGCGGCGATCCTGTCGGGTGATCTCGACAAGGAGATGGTGCTGCTGGACGTGACGCCGCTGAGTCTGGGCGTGGAGACGCTTGGCGGTGTTCTGACCGTTCTGATCCCACGGAACACGACCATCCCGACGAGCAAGAAGGAGATTTTCAGCACCGCGGCGGATGGTCAGACCGAGGTGACGATCCACGTGTTGCAGGGCGAGCGCCAGATGGCGGTGGATAACCGCACGTTGGGCCGCTTTAACCTGACCGGCATGCCGCCGGCTCCGAGAGGGCAGCCGCAGATCGAGGTTACGTTCGACATCGACGCCAACGGCATCTTGAACGTGTCGGCGAAGGACCTGGCCACAGGCAAGCAGCAGTCGATCGAGATCAAGGGGTCCAGCGGGCTCGAGAAAGACGAGATCGAACGGATGAAAGGGGATGCCGAGGCGCATGCCGAGGAGGACAAGCGCCGCCGCGGACTGGTCGAGGCGAAGAACCGCGCCGACCAGTTGGTGTACTCGACGGAGAACACCTTGAAGGAGCACGGGGAGAAGATTCCGACTGAGGAACGAGCGAAGGTCGAGTCGGCGGTGAATAACCTCAAAGAGGTGATGAAGGCCGACGACGTCGAGGCGATCGGCAAGGCCTCCGAGCAGGTGCTGACGGTTTCTCAGACGATCGGCAAGATCATGTACGAAGAAGCGGCCAAGCAGCAGGCCGCCAGCGGGGCGGGTGTGGGCGCCGGGGCGGACGCCGGCGATAGCGCCTCGGGCGAGGGCAAGTCGGACGCAAAGAAGGACGACGACGTGATCGACGCTGACTACGAGGTGAAGGAATAGGCGACGTCCTGCACCCATGCACGGACAACGGGCGACGGGCCAGTCGATCGAATTGGCGCCCGCACAACGCGAACACGAACGGCCGGCCGGGCTCGACGCCCGGCCGTTTGACTTCCCCGTGGCGCGGAGCAACCCAGGGGGCATTGGGCGCGGTTGCAGAGGTGCCGAGGCGTTGGTAAGCTGACAGGTAGGGTAGTCTGGGTTGTTCGGCAGCCAGGCGCCATGCCGAGCGCATCGGATCATGTCGGTAGAACGCAAAGTGATCGGGGTGACTGTTGGCGAGCGGTGGGCCAGGCGCGTCGTCCGTGTTGTTCGGCAGGCCGCGCCGGGCTTGGCCGCTGGTGGGCAAGCCGAACAGGCCTCCGAAGGGCCTGCCGCTGCCGTAAGCTGACAGGAAGCTGCGGGGCGCGTAAGGGCATGGTACGAAACGTCCGTGTCTGGTAATGTGGAAGGCATGAGCGAGCCAACGACATCACCGATCAAGGCCAAGTCGATGCTGTTCTGTCGGCGGATGCTTCAGGATCGCGCCAGCGGGCTGCCGACGCTGGTGGACATCATCACGCAGTTGACCGTACCGCGCGTGCCGGTTCGCATCGCTGGGTTGGGGTTTTTCTGCGAGCTGACTGGATGTCGCGGCGAGTACGAGTTTTCGCTGCGGATCCACGATCTGACAACGGGCAAGGCCACCGGTCCGCTGAAAGCACCGACCGTCCGCTGGGACGATCCGACCACCTACAATAACATCTCCATCGCCTTCAACTTTGCGGCCGAGCATGAGGGCGACTATGAGTTCCAACTTTTCGCCAACGGCGAGCTGGTAGATCAGAAGCCGTTACGCGTTCGGGTCGTTCAGCCCCGCAAGTCTGAGGGACATACTGAAGTTTGAGCAGATGTGCGCGGGTTTGCGCGCTGCGAGGCTGTTGTGAACGTGCCCGGTTTGAGCAGGCCGTCCACCCCGCACATCGCTGCCACACCCTCGATTATGGGACACCGTGCGAATCGAGCGTGAGGTGGGAGCGGTTTGGGGCCGCTCGGCCGTTGGGGCCGGGCAGGTGACGCTCGGCGGCTTGATCGCCGGCCCGGCGAAGGGATGCGACGTTGGGGTGCCGGAGGCTACTTCACAGCCAATGTCGTTTTCGCTTCAGGTGCGCGAGGTGGGTGCCGATAAACGCAGGAACTCGGAAGCGAGTTAACTTGCGTCGCCGCAGAAAGATGGGGAGATCCCCGAATGGCAAGAAAAGTAAGCAGTACAACCAAGAGAAGTTCCAGTGGTAAGAGCGTATCGAGTCGTCGTAGCAGCGCGAGCCGGGCCGTGCCCCGTCGTCGAACGGTCGGCAGCGCGGGCAAATCCACCGGGCGGAGCCGGGTATGTTCTGTTCGCGGCCGGACCAGCGTCGCCGGCAAGAAGACGGTTTCTGTTCGCGGCAGTACAACCGGTGGGAGCCGACCTGTAGCGGCCCGGGGCAACTACACGTCGGTGCGAAGTCAGTTGACCAGCAAGATCAACTCGTATCGGGTCCTGCTGAACCAGGTCCAGGGCACGGGCCGTGGGTCTCAGCCGAGCCCGACCGCGGTGAGTCGCATGGCTGGTTGGGTAGGTCGCGGGGCCAACGTCTACCAGGTGACGAATCATCAGGTGAACGGCGTGGCCGGTGCGGGCAAGAAGGTCAGCTCGGCGACGGGCGCGCTGCGCGTGCTCCAGTCGCGTTACGGCAAGGTGGTCAAGGCTGTGGTGCCCGGCAAGAGCGGATCGTGGATCGTCGCTGCCGTTCCGCAGTCAGGACGCAAGGTATTTCGGCCAAACTGGTAGTGACTGCCGTTTATCAACGGTAGTACGAACTACTTAACGGGCGACGTAGGTTGTTGCAGGACGGTTTGCCAATCGGCAAGCCGTCCTTGTTTTTTTGCGGAGCGCATGCGAATGCCGTTAGAATGGCAAGCGGTCCGTGGTGCCAGGGACGCGTCATGAGTATTCGATTCGCATGTCCTGTATGCGGGCGAGAGTTGACGTTCGCAGATGACCTGAAAGGTGCGACGCGTCCATGCCCACAGTGCGGGGCAGACTTGCTGGTTTGGCCCGTCGACCGGGCAGATCACGATGCGACGCCCGCGCCGACCGAGTCGCCCGCGCCGCTGGGGCAACGCGTTCCCCAGATCATCGTCCCAACCCATGTGGAGTATAGACCGGCGCGAGGTGGTCGGCGGTGGTTCCTGTGGAGCGGCGCAGCCGTTGCGGTGATCGCTGTGTTGGTGGTCTTTCTGGTTTACGGACCGCGGGGGGAAAGGTCGAACCTGCCAAGCAGCGTGTCGCAGCGGGCCCGCGCGCAGGCTGAAGCGCGCCTGGCTGGACTCGATGCCGCGACGGCGCTCGACTACCTGCTGGAAGGGGGAGGCGTTCCACCGGGCCTGCCGGTGAAGGTGGCAGGGGTACTGGACGAGCGAGTGCTGGTGATCGAATCGCAGCGGTCGTCGGGCAGGGGCGCCGGCCCGGGGCGGATAGGGGTGTATGCCCTGCTGATCAGCGCTCGCGATCCGGCGATTGAGGCGCACGGGCAGTTCCGCAACCAGGCACGGATGATGCTAAGGCGACTGGGCGTGAGCGAGGAATATAGCCCGACGGCATTCTCCGAGCAGTGGGACGCACTGCGGCAGTTGCAGGGCCAGACCATGCCCGGCAAGGCGCTCGTCGTTCTGCTGGATCCGTTGAAGCATCCGGGCCTCTACCGGCAGAACCTGCGGCCCGAAGCAACTCGCGCGATCGGACCTCTCCAGATTCGTGACACCTTCGAGCTTCTGCCTGCCTCCGAGCCGGTCCTGATGTGGCAGGGGTCGCGGCAGCTCGACCGCTGCAAGGGAGTGCTTGGCCAGGTGGCTTCCGCGTCGCCGGGCTTCGGGCAGACGGAAATGACGATCGAGTCGATTCCTTTTCGTGGGCATGTGGCGGCCGCCTTTGCCGGGAGCGAACTGGCAGCGAATCTGCAAATCGTCGAGATGTTCCGCCAAAAGTGAAGTCAGCGTGCGGACATCACGAACGCCGCTTTGACAAGCTTCGAACTGCGACGGTCGGCCAGGGCCGCCAAGGCTTGGCGGTACTCCTGAAGGGCGAATACGTGCGTTAGCAGGCCCCCGGGGCGGAGCCGACACGATTGGACCAGCTCAAAAACGACCTGATAGGTGTGCATCTTGCGATTCTCGAAGGTTTCGATCTGGCGGCCGTAGCAACCGTGGACCGTCAGTTCGCTCATCCACAGGGGGGTAACCTCCACAAACGATATGCCGGGCGTGCCGACCTGTAGCACGGTGCCGCCCGAGCGGGCCCATTTCATCGCATCGGTTAGGCTCTGGCCGGTGCCGACGCAGTCGTACACGAGGTCGAACCCACCGAGGACAGCCTGGTTGCCGTATGCGCCCGGCACAATGCGGGCACCTGCGACCTCGGCGAGAGCGCGGTAGCGAGCGCCAAGGCCTTCACGCCGGCGCCACGCCACGGCGGCGTCCGCGCCATACTGGCGAACCTGTTCGACCTGGTGCGGATGGCGAACCACGCAGACGATGCGTGCCCGCTGGGCCAACGCGCGGATGGCTGCGACCACACCGAGGCCCACAATACCCCCGCCGAGGACGAGTGCCGTTTCGCCCGACTGGGGCATGCGGCGGAGGACGGCGTGCACGGCACACGCCAAAGGATCAGTCAGGATCGCCACGTCGTTGGGCAGTGCGTCGGGTACGCGGTGCAACTGCCAGTGGTGCGCGACGAAGTATTCTCCCCAACTGCCGCCGGTGAAGTGGTTGTATCCGATCATCATGCCGGGCGGCAGAGGGGGTTCATCGAGGCGTTGGCAGATGCTGAAACGCCCTTCGGCGCAGGCGAGGCACGGCGGATCGACGCCTCGCACGTGGCACGAGAGCATCGGCTCGACGCAGACGCGCTGACCCACCTGCCATCCCAGCTGGCGGGCAACGGGCCCGACCTCGTCGATCACAGCGACGTTTTCGTGGCCGAGCACCACGGGAAACTGCACGAAGGCGCGCAACATGGAGCCGGGATGCTGACGGTGCCGTACCAGCGCGATATCGGTACCGCAGACGCCGCCCATCACCGTGCGCAGGCGGACCCACTTGGGACCGGGTAACTCGGGCGGCGGAATATCGACCATCCGCAGCCCCGACAGGCGGGCAGCGAACATGCCCGGTCGCAGCCGACCGAGCGTCTTGCCGGCAAGCCAATGATATGGCTTCGGGTCAAACAGCAACGCTTTCACCGATGCGGGCTCCTCGTGTGGCTTCTTTCCCATGGTAATGCGGTCAGGCGTGCCAGGCGACCCTGTCGGCCGACCGAGGGTTTGAGCGGACGACGGGCTTGTCGGATCGAGCTAACGACTTGTCTGGCGGAAGGTTCGGCGCCATGATAGCCGGCCGAACGCAGAGGTGTAAGGCGACTGTGTCGGTGAGCTGATGCCTTCAGAGACGGATAAATCCAGCAGGCTGCCGTTGGGTGTGCGTATCGTGCACGTGTTCCGGTCTTTGGGGTTTCCCGAGGACTGGTTTCTGGTGGTGCTGGCGGTAGCGATCGGGGCCACTACCGGGCTGGGCGCTGTAGGCTTTTACGAACTGATCAAGTGGGTCACACGACTGTGCTACGGACCCGAGCACGGCCTGTACCATGGGTATCTGGTCATGCTGGTCGTCCTGCCGGCGGCCGGGGCGCTGCTGGTGGGCTTGCTGACGCAGTGGTTTGCGTCGGAAGCCAAGGGGCATGGCGTGCCGGAAGTGATGGACGCCATCTATCGGCAGGGCGGGCGGATCCGGCCTCGGGTGGCGGCCGCCAAGGCGCTCGCCAGCGCGCTGACGATCGGGTCGGGCGGGTCGGCCGGTACGGAGGGACCGATTATCCAGATCGGCTCGGCGCTGGGCAGCACGTTTGGTCAGTTGTTCAAGCTCACGCCGCGGCAGTTGACGCTCTTGGTGGCGTGCGGCGCGGGGGCAGGGATCAGTGCGATTTTTGACGCGCCGATCGCGGGGGTTTTATTCGCTCTGGAGATTTTTCTTGGTGAGCTGTCGTTCCGGGCGTTTTCGCCGGTAGTGCTGGCGTCGGTGCTGAGCAACTCGGTGGCGCGGGCCTTGATTCCTGAGCGGGCGAACCTCGGCGGGGCCATCTTCTATATCTCGGTGGACGATCAGGCGAAGTACCAGTTCGTGTGGACCGAGCTGCCTTATTACGCGGTGTTGGGTGGGATATGTGCCTTGGTCGCGGTGGCGTTCATCAAGGCTCTTTACGGGACGGAGGATCTGTTTGACTGGTTTGCGATGCCGGCCTGGGCCAAACCGGTGCTTGGGGCGGCAGGCCTGGGGCTCATCGGGGTGGTGGCAGTGTGGTGGGGCGGGGAGAGGTCGATGCCGTCCTTCTACGGCAACGGATATCCACTGATCACTCAGGCGATCGACCCGGAGTACGTCGCACATTTCAGCATTGGGCTGCTTTTGGGTTTGGGTGCGCTGAAACTGGTCGCCACCTGTCTGACGCTGGGCTCGGGCGGCAGCGGGGGGGTGTTTGCGCCATCACTGTTTATGGGGGCGACGGTGGGCGGGGCCTTCGGGCTCCTGCTGAATCGGCTGGGGCTTCTTGGGCTGGAAGGCGCCAACCCCGGTCTCTACGTCGGCGCCTACGCACTGGTGGGCATGGCTGCGGTGGTGGCGGCCACCACGCACGCGCCGTTGACGGGCATCGTCATCCTGTTCGAGCTGACGCGAGACTACCGCGTGATCCTGCCGGTGATGTTCGCCGCCATTCTGGCGACGGCGGGGGCGCAGCTTCTGGCTCGTGACAGCATCTACACGCTCAAGCTCCGCCGCCGAGGCATTCGGTTGAGCAAGGGTGTGGACATGAGCATCCTGCGGAGCATGACCGCCGCCGATCTGCCCCGGCAGAAGCCTGTCTTCGTGTCGCCGGAGCAGCCGCTTCAGGACCTGCTCGACATCGCACAGGAGTCCGACGTGATCGACTTCGTCGTCGCCGACGAGCACCAGCAGTATCAGGGGATGGTGCTGGCCGACGAGGTTCGAGTGGCCCTGCTTCAGCCCGAAGCGGTGCCGCTGCTGCTGGTCGAGGAACTCGTCCGCAAGGAAGCGCCGGTGATATACCCGCACGAGACGCTGGACGTCGTGCTGGACAAGTTCGCCCGCTGCGATGCCGACGCGCTGCCCTTGGCGGCCGGCCGCGTGGACGAGCGGATCGTCGGTTTGATCACCCGCCACGGACTGTTTAACGCCTACCACGCGGAATTCGCACGGCGAGCCAGCACGTAGTTTGCCGACCTCTGCTTTTCCGCGCCACCCTCCCGTCAGCAGCGGGGTGTTCCGCAACAGCGTGGACCATGCCCGGGCTATTCTCGCCCGGCGCATTGAACCTATGGCGCGAATCTCATCAGATGCTTCCAGTGCTTTTCGAACTCGCATCGGCCGAGCTTCGTGATCCTGTACGTGGTATGCGGCATCTTGCCGACGAACTCCTTCGAGATATCGATGTAGCCGGCCGCCTCCAGGCTGTTCACGTGCGTGGCGAGGTTTCCTTTCGTCAGGCCCAGGACGGTCAGCAAGAAGGTGAAGTCCGCCTCCTCGGCGGCGCTCAGGATCTTCAGGATGGCCAGGCGCGCGGGTTCGTGGACCACGCGGTTGAGGCCGTTCATGTGCTTTGCATTCGGCTCACTCATCAAACGGGCGCTCCTGCCCGATCCGCCTCCAGATCCAGCGGTTGTAGATGTGGACGACAACCGCGGTCACCGCGCCGGCCGATGCAAAGAGGATCACGTAAGCGGCAGCGAAGGAATAATCCCAACTCCTGCCACAGAAAGGCGTCGGGATGCCCGAAGCGACGGCGACGGCCTCGAGCAGCAGCAGGCCGCCGAGAACCAGGCAGGGGGGTACGGCCCTCTCCTTGTTTCGGAGGTAGATGAAGAAGGCGCCGGCCACGCTCAGGATCAGGGCCAGCCCCCAGCGGTTGGAAAGATATTCCGCCTCGGTCAAGGCTGCCGGAACAATGTGCACGCTGAAGAACACGATCCACGCGATCGGCGGGGTCCGTCCGCGGGGCAGTTCAATCGCGCCATCCGCGCGATAGAAGCTCATGCCGTATCGCTTCGCCAGCTTGAATGCCAGCCACAGCGATCCGATGCTGAACACGACTTGGAGCAGCACGATGGCGATGACCCACCGAGTCTCCAGCCCCAGACGGAGCGCGACCTCGCTGGGTTGGATTTCGTCGTCGGTCAGAAACCGATCGATTCTCCAGGCTATTAACTTGTCCATCTGCAGCAGCAGTGCGAAGTTAATCAGTAGGATGGCCAGGACGATGAGCAGGCTTAGCGAGCGGCTCTGAGCGTACCTGTTCACCAGCCTGCCGAGACGTTCCAGCCGCTGCAGTTCCCCCTGAGAAACCGAGCTGTCCGCCGACATGGCATTGCCTCTGCAAACTAGTTTGTACCACAAACCAGTTTAGGGCTCGACGGGGTGGGTGTCAACAGCATTCTGCGGATTTCTTGTCACAGCGGGCACCCATAGACGCGGGCATTCTCCAAACGAAGTGCATCCGGGTTTTGGGGGTCAGACCGGCGGGCTGACCGGCCAGCCGCGCTGGCCGCAGCCGCCCGATTCAAAGAGGTAAGCGCATATGCGCCACGGCAGTCCCGAAACGACGGGGGGCGGTCCAGGGCCGCATGTGAGAGTCAGAGTGAGTTGGTCGTTCGACCGTCGCACCGCGTAGGCAGGGCCGCCCGTCGTGGACGGCCCTGTCAGAATCAACGTTCACGCTACAGCGTCATGGACACAGCGCCGGCTTGGACGGCGCCCGAGGGCCCAGGTTATTCCTGACGACCAAGTAGTCGCCCGTCGTCACGCGGCCATTGCCGTCGAGGTCTTCACGCATGTCCCCTCGCCCACCCAGAGCGCCCTTGACGCAGACGTAGTCCAGCGTGCTCACGCGCCCGCCGCCTTCGCAGTCGCCGACTAGCGTGTACACCTCAAACTGGAACGGAACCACGTCCGTCCAGCCCGGCGCCGACTCGACCTGATACCAGGTCATATCGGGTAGCACGTCGTGGTTATTCGGGTCGTTCGGATCCGTCTCTCGGCCCTCCAGCGTGCAGCCGTTCGGATCGTCCGCGTCGATCGAGTACGTGAACAGGTTGCTGACGTCCGTGCAGTCGTTGGTCATGTCCTTGACCACCAGCGGATTGCCCGACGCCGGCAGCGTGATGGAACGGTCAAAGACGCAGAGGATGAGATTGCTCTGCGTCTTGGGCAGTGAACCGTCGGCAGCCGGTTCGGTGGCCAACAGTTGGGCCGGCACATACTCGTCGGCGCCCATGTCCACCGTGTAGCCGAGGATCCGGTCGTCGCCGTCCATGTCGCCCCAGCCGTAGTTGGCGATCGGCGCGTTCGGCCCGGACGGGGCCGCCAAAGGATCGTCGAAGCTCACCTGCCCGCTGTTGGGATCCACGCCCGTCACCGTTCGCAGTACGCCGTCGCCGTCGTACTCAATCTCGTCATCGATCGCGTAGCGGCCGGGGTCCGCGACGATCACCGACGTCTGCGTGCCGGCATCGGTCGTCGTGTCGCTAAAGACCACGGCCGCGGCGTTATCCCCGGCGTTGACGCACGGGGAGCCGGGCGAGAGGTGGTAGTCGCCGCTGCCGGCATCTACGAACATCGGGTCGGCATTGATGTTGCCTGTTCCTACATAGCCGCCCTGCACGTCGCTGTAGGTGACAAGGGGGGTGCTGAAATCGTCGCGGATCTCACCCCCCGTGTCGTTCCAGAGGATGCAGTTGGCCACCGTGGGGCTGCTGCTGTCGTTGTACATCCCGCCGCCGTAGTAGTACGCCGTGTTCCCGCTGAACGTGCACTGGGTCACCGTGGGGCTGCTTTCATCGTTGTACATCCCGCCGCCGTAGGAGTCCGCGGAATTGTTGCTGAACGTGCACTGGGTCACCGTGGGGGTGCTGTTGTTGTAGTTGTACATCCCGCCGCCACCGGCGCCCGAGTTGCTGGTGACGATGCAGTCGGTCACCGTCGGGCTGCTGGCGGAGTTGTACATCCCGCCGCCGGCGCCCGCCGTGTTGCCGCTGAACGTGCACTGGGTCACCGTAGGGCTGCTGTTGTAGTAGTTGTACATCCCGCCGCCGCGGTGCGCCGTATTGCCGCTGAACGTGCAGTCGGTCACCGTGGGGCTGCTGCTGTCATAGTTGTGCATCCCGCCGCCGTAGTCCGCCGTGTTGCCCCTGAAGGTGCAGTTGGTCACCTTCGGGCTGCTGTTGTACCAGTTGCACATCCCGCCGCCCTTCCAGTAGTCCGCCGAATTATTGCTGAACGTGCAGTCGGTCACCTTGGGGCTGCTTTCATAGTTCCACATCCCGCCGCCGTAGTCCGCCGTGTTGGCGCTAAACGTGCACTGGGTCACCGTCGGGCTGCTGCTGTACCAGTTGCCCATCCCGCCGCCGCTGTCGTCCGCCGTGTTCGCGCTGAACGTGCAGTCGGTCACCGTCGGGCTGCTGTTCGAGTTGCGCATCCCGCCGCCGTCCCAGTCCGCCCCGTTCCCGCTGAACGTGCAGTCGGTCACCGTCGGGCTGCTGTTTAGGTTGTACATCCCGCCGCCGTGCTCGCCTGCCGTGTTCCCGCTGAACGAGCATTGGGTCACCATCGGGCTGCTGTTGGCGGAGTTGTGCATCCCGCCGCCGCCCGCTGTGTTCCCGCTAAACGTGCACTGGGTCACCGTGGGGCTGGTGTAATAGTTGCGCATCCCGCCGCCGCTGGCGCGGCCGTTGGTGATCGTGAATCCCTCCACCACCGCTGCGGCGGTCTCGCCGTTGTGGAAATAAAACCCACGGCCCGCGTCGTGGCAGTCGATGACGCAACTGGCGGCGCCGTTGGCCGACCGAACGGTGATCAGCCGACCGCCAAAGTCGAGGTCGCGGTTGCCCTCGCCGGTGTACGTGCCGTCCAGCACCAGCACCGTGTCGCCGTCGACCGCGGGGTCGATGCCCTCCTGGATGGCATCGTACGGATGGTCGGCCGAGCCGTCCTCATTGGGATCGCTGATCGTCGGATCGCCAGCATTCGGATCGCTCGGGGCGTCTTCGTCCACGTACCAGGTGGTCTGGGCGTACGCGTCGCCGGCCGCTGCCAGCACGCCGATCAGCAGAACGACGAGCATCCGATGGGAGAGCAGGCCAGACATGATATGTTCCTCCGTCGTCCGGTGGGCACGAACTAAACCCGGGAAAGGTGAAATACCCCACGCTGACGGGTAATGTCGGTGAAGTACGGCGGTCTCCGGCCCGAAGCGGCATGCAGACACTCAGGCTGCCGCGCTACCTCTGGCCGTCACGCCCGCCGAAATCGCCCGTCAGCGGACAAACCGAATCTATTGTACCGAATCCGGTGCCGGGCAACAAGGGCAACGCCTGACCTGCCCTTGGGTGGCCAAAAGCTCAGCCGGCCGCCTTCAGAATGCCCGCAGACGACGGCAATTGGCCCCTTAGCTGGCCTGCCGGAGGTGACCCGACCCAAAGGGGCAGGCGGGTCGTGGTGCCGCCGGAGTCCCGCGAAACGGGGGGCGGTGGTAGGGTTCCATCCAAGAGTCGAGGAAAATAAGCAGCAGCGGCGCGGCGCAATGAGAGGGCCGCCCGCCAGATGAAGTGGTTCGGCGCCGTGGACAGATAATTGCTGACCAGCTTCATCTGTTCCAGATGGCGCCAGATCGCGTCGCCCTCGCGGATGACCTTGTCGAGGATCGACGCATCCTGGTGGTACGGGTTGCCGTCGATCTTGTGCGCATAGAGGTAGGCCAGTGGGCGGACGGCATGTTGGTAGTCGCGGTCGTGTCCCGGCTCGCAGCGGAAGCAGCCCGCGTCGGCGTCGAAGAGCCTGAGCATGAGCGGGACGTTGCCCACGATGCGCCGCAGGTACCAGTCGCGTATCGGGGTCTCGCTCACGGTTTGCTCCCCGAACGCTGGTAGGATCAGGTTCCGACAGGGCTACGCGTATCGTCCGTACTGACGGCAGGCATCGATGAAGGCGCGGACATTGGGCCATGACTGCGGCGTCTCATCGCGAACGTTGTCGACGGGCGAGAGAACGAACCCGCCGCCCGGCGCCAGGGCGTCGATGGCCTCGCGGACTGCCCTGAAGGTCTGTTCGGCGGTGCCCAGCTCGACCGTGACCGCGCCGCTCACGCCGCCCCACAGGGCCATCTGCCCGGCGGTAGCCTGCTTGAGCGCGGGCAGGTCGGTACCTTTGCCCTGGACGGGGTCAACCCCGATCAGTACGTCGACGCCGGCGTCGACGATGTAGGGCACGAGGGGCATCATGGCGCTGGTGCAGATGTAGCCCAGCCGCGAGCCGGCCTGGTGGATCAGGTCGGCTTCTCGCTTCAGTCGTGGCTGGATGAACCGCTGATATTGTTGAGGCGTCCAGAACTCGGTGGTCTCGTACCAGGCACGATGGAATATGACGTCCGGCGCGGGGTCGAGCTGGATCTCGATCTGGCGGAGGTTCCACTCGGCGATGATGTCGGCCAGCTCGTCCACGGTGTCCGGCTGGTCGTGGGCCATCAGCATGAGGTTCTCCATACCGACCAGCCAGTTGACGGGGTCCATGCCCATCACGCCGGGCTCGCCGCCGCGTCCCCATCCGCCGACGGTGGGCAGCGCGTGCTTCTCGGCGAAGGCCTTCAGCTCGCGAGCCTGGGCGCGGTAGGTCTTGATCCGGTCGTCGGCAAACGGGGCGAAAAGATGGCGTAAGGCCGGCAGATCGTCCGGCCCGGTGATCAGGAACTTGTTGCTCCTGGGGATCAGAAAGTCGTCCAGCAGGGGCACGCTATCGCCGTGCTCCCAGTCTTCGGTCTGGCGAACGACGGTCTGAAGATCGCCCGCGGGCGTGTGGTAGGTCTTGATCAGGAGGGTGCCGGCGCCGTCGGGGTCGGGCTGCTTGGCGAGACTCGTCGTGACAGCCGGGTCGAAGCACATAGGGACATGGCCGAGGTGCACGAACGGGTCGAGCCCCATCTCGAGCTGTCGCCGGGCAAGCTCCTGTTCACTGGCGCACGTCTTGCGCAGGATGTGGAAGATCATGAAACTGCAAGGCACGCGGTCGGGCTGTTGGCAGTCGAGCGCTGCTACCAGACGCTGACGAACGGACATCTGATCGACCATGAACTCATCCTGCTTTGGTGGTTCAGCCACGTCATCGCAGCGAAACGACATGCGAAGCGCGCATCGAGGGCAATCTAGCGGCAGAACGCGGCGCGGGCAAGGCGGGCTATGGGTTGTGCCCGATCAATTCATTGGCACGCTGGGCCCACGGGGAGTCAGGAAAACGGACGACGAGACTCTGAAGGGCGCGGTCGGCCTCGGTGGGTCGGCCCTGGAGCAGGAAAAGTCTGCCCACCGTCCAGTAGAGAATGGGCTGATCCGGCTGGGTCCAGTCCATGCGCCCGACGGCAAGCGTGGCGCGGGCCAGCGCCGCTCGATCGACCGGGTCGGCCCAGAGGCCGGCGGCGAGCTGCTCGAGCGTCGACTCGACGGCTGCGTCATCACGTGCACTCAAATCGGTCAGCATCACGGCCAGACGCGCGGGTAAGGATTGTGGACTCGCAGCGAGGGTCTGGTCAGCCTGGGCCCGTGCCCCTGCATGCTCGCCGAAACACGCCAGCGCGAGGGCGTACCAGCCTCGCACGTGTGGGTCCTGCGGCGCCGTTTGCACAGCCTGCTCCCAGAGTACGACGGCGGCGTCCAGACGGTCCTCATGGGCAAGCCAGACGTCCCATTCGACCAACTCGCCAAGGGCCTCCGAGTTTGGCGCCAGGACACGGGCCAAGGCCCGCAGGGCGTGTGGATGTGTGGGGTAGAGCTGGGTCGCACGTCGCGCTCGCGTCACGCCGTTTCGGTAGTAACCCGTCGTGCGCCAGCCAAGCCCCGTCCAGACGATGGCTGCGGCTGCCGCCACGACAATGACCAGTTTGCCGGCGAGTTCCTGTTGCGCGCGAGGGAGCGAACGAGCTGCCTGCTGGAGGAGTTGCCACCCTGATGCCGCCACGGCCAGGTGCAGCCCCAAAATGGGCAGGTACATGAATCGGTCGGCCGCACTGACGTTGCGGGCGATCACAGAACTCTGGTAGGGCAGCAGCAGCAAAACATACAGCCCCAGCCCGACCGAGGCTGTGGGCGCCGATCGATATGCCAACGCTGCCAGCAGCAACAGGGCAAACAGAGCGGTGAGGCCGCTAATCACCTCCGGATCGAGCCATGAAACGTGCGGTCGGGGCGGATACCACGGCGATAACCCACTTGGCCAGACGTACTTCCGCAGCGCCCACTGATGCACCTCGACCACACGTGCGATGGAGGGGCCGGAAAGTTGCTCGGCTGCCTGCGCCGTCAGGCCCGCGCGGGCAGTGAGTCGCAGGTTCAGAGCGGCGGCGGCGATGGCCAGGGCCGCCACCGGCAGCCAGGCGGCTGCCCATCGGAAACTCGATCGCCAGCCGCGGTGCAGGTCGAGCAGCCACAGAGCCAGCGGCAACGTGACGATCGGCTTGCACAGCAGAGCCGCAATCACCCCAAGCAGCGAAGCGATCAGCCAGCGAACGCCGCAGCCGTCGCGCCAACGCAGCCACGTAATCATGGCCAGCAGCACGAACGTAGTAGATAGGGGAATCGTCAGTTTGCCCACGTAGGCGAACGCCTCGACGGCCAGGGGGTGCACGGCGAAGGCAACGCCCGTGGCCGTGCTCAACCCCATGCGGCGCGACAAGGTCCATACCAGCAGCCACACCAGCAGGGCGTTGATAGCGTGAAGGATCAGCCGGTCGATGTGATAGCCGAGCGCCTGGTGGCCATATGCCCAGTACTCGGTCATGTACACGAGCATGGGCAAAGGCTGATACAGGTCGTGGTGGGCCGAAACCAGCAGCTTGCCCGCACTGGCCAAGCCGGGCTGACTTACAAGGGGATGGTCAAGCAGCAGCCGCAAATCGTCGCCGCCGACGAATTGCCCCCGCAGACTCGGCGCGGCGGCTGCAATCGCGGCCGCGACCACCAGGGCGAGCAGCAGGCCTCGTCGTGGCGGCCGGTCGTTGAGCGAAGCAGATGAATTGGCTTGTCTGCTCATGTGCGTTCCGGGGTGGGCAGTTTATCCGGCCGTGGGGGCGACGTACACTGTGTGCATGTGTAGCGGGCGGTACCGCGGCGTGATCGAAACGGGGCATGGGGGCATCGACCTGCGTGGTCGGCCCCTGGTGATGGGCGTGCTCAACGTCACGCCCGACAGCTTCAGCGACGGGGGTGACTTCTTCTCGCCGGCGTCGGCCCAACGGCAGGCGGAGCGGTTGGTGGCCGAGGGGGCCGACATCATCGATATCGGTGGCGAGTCTACACGCCCGGGCGGCGAGCCCGTGCCGGCTGACGAGCAGTTGCGCCGCATCCTTCCCGCCATCGAGGCCGCTCGCCGGGCGAGCGACTCGGTGCCGATTTCGGTTGACACGCGGCTGGGGTCGGTAGCCGAGGCGGCGCTGGACGCGGGTGCCGACCTGGTCAACGACGTCTTCGCCTTGCGTGACGACGCGGAGCTGGCGCGTGTTGTGGCCGGGCGGGATGTGCCTGTGATTTTGATGCACATGCAAGGACGGCCGGCCACCATGCAGCAGGACCCGACCTACGTGGATGTGGTCTCTGAGATATGCTCGTTCTTGCAGGAGCGGATGGATGCAGCCGAGCGGGCGGGAATCGATCGCGAGCGGATCATCATCGATCCGGGCATCGGCTTCGGCAAGACGACGCAGCACAACCTGACGATTTTGCGGGAACTGGCGGCGCTGCTGGAACTGGGGCGGCCGGTGTTGGTTGGGCCTTCGCGGAAGCGGTTTATCGGGCAAGTGCTGGGGATAGATGAGCCCAAAAGGCGGCAGTGGGGGACGGCTGCCGTCGTCGCTTGCGCCGTCGCGGCCGGTGCGCACATTGTCCGGGTGCACGATGTTGCGGCGATGCGTCAGGTGGCGACGATGGCTTGGACGATTCGTCAGGGCACATAGCGGATTGACGATCCTCTCACCTGGGGCAGGCGGACGGCTACCCGTGGTAACATCGACATTTCGCGCTGGCCGCTTGATCGCTTTGCCGGCCAGCAGAATCGCCCCTGAGCCACGACCCGCCGAGGCGATTCAGTGGGACAGAGCCAACGCCGTCTGCCCGGCGGTGCTGTGAGTCGGGGTGGGGTGCCTGGCTACGTTCAGGCCGGTAAGTTCCCTTAAGTACGCCAGATAGCGCTCGGTGAACTCGTTGAGGTCCTCGGTGATGTAGGCACGGAAGACGGCCTGACCGAAGCCGATGTCACGATCGCCGGTTGCAGCTCTCTGGGCTCGGGCGGTAGCGGCTAAGGCGGGGGTCCCCAATTCGGCGAGCAGGCGGGCGAAACCCCAGGTGTAGCGCTGCTGGGGTCCGTGCTGGAGGAACATGGTCATTGACCATACCTGGGCGTAATAGGTCTGCACCTTGCGCTGCGTAGTGGTCACCACGTCGCCGGCATGGGCATCGAGGATTTCCGCCAGAGGCATGAGCTTGCCCGTGACCAGGGCCTGCCTGAGGTGGTTGATGCGGAATCGATTGGCGTGGGGGGCAAAGACGGGTTGGTCGCCGTCCCACGCGTAGTTTTCGCAGTAAGAGGCCAGCCCTTCGTTTAACCACGCCGGCACCGCCTTGCCAAAGTGCCGGTAGGCGTACTGGTGGAATCCCTCGTGGGCCAGCACGGCCAGCGTAAGCTCTCGGCGAATATAGTACGCCACACACGTTTCCTGTCTGGTGTAGCCGCCGGAACGGATTTGCAGATACCGCCGGGCTTCGTCTCGCGCGAAGCCGCGGGTGAATTGCTCCCACTGGTTTCGCGTGTCAAACAGATAGATGGGAAGGCGCCGGTCGCTGTCGTCCGGTGCGGGGGCCATACTGATGTACTGACGATATGCCGTTTCCATGAAGACCGGCAGGAGTTCCAGCGTGAGAGCGTCTTGGACGGTCGTATAGACGGCAAAATGGTCAGTCAGAAGCCGTTGGCCCAGGGCGCGGCCGAACTGCCAGTCGGTCACCTGCGACTGAACCGCCTGTTTGGCTGGCTCGCTCTGTCGGCACCCGCCCAGCCACAAGCTCGACGCTCCCACCAGGGCCAGGCTGACGGCGGGGAAAAAGACACGTCCCTTGCTGAGCATAGACAGCAAGTCTACGGTCGACAGGACCGCACATCAACGCACAAACCGTGGCTGGGGCGAGATGCGCGCAGCCAAATTGCTGGCTGGAGCAGATGTACCGCCTGGGCTAACAGACCTGACGGTTACTTGAGAACCTTGGCGGCCTTGACAAGGTCATCGACGCTGAAGACCACCATCGCGCTCTGCCCGGGCGAGCCGGTGCTACCGTAGACGTAGTTGATGTTGACCTTTGCTCTGGCCAGCCTGGCGGATACCTTGGCCAACTCGCCCGGCACGTTGCGCAGCTTAGCCGCGATCACCGCCTGCTGGCAGAAGGGCATCTTGGCTCGCTTCATCGCAGCCTTCGCTTTGGCGGCTGGGGCAGCGACAAATCTGACCATGCCGCAGTCGACGTTGTCAACGACGGAGATGGCCTGGATATTGACCTTTGCCCGCTGCATCGCCGCGCCGAGCTTGGCGAGCATCCCCGGTTTGTTCTCCAGGTTCACGCAAAACTGTGTCACTCTGGCCATGACGATTTCCTCCCATCAAGAATTGTGGCCATTCTGATCAGCTCATAGGTCGTCCGCAGGGCGCGGGGCCGGGCCGGCCCCCGCCTGGGTGATCTCCACATAAGCCATTCTGAGGTTGAAGAGCGTCGTGTCGAGGAGTTTTTTCTCCTCGTCGTCGAGATTGGACGCGCTTTTGTTCTCGAGCACCTCTAGAAGGTCGATGTGATACTTGGCCATCGGCAGGTTGGGCGGGATGGCTCGCCCGTCCTGGCTTTGCATGCCTCCCAGTCCGACCATGGCCTGCATGGCCAGGAGATTGACCAGATCGGCAAAGCCCGGCTGACCCAGCGGTCCGCCTACCGGTTCCTTGGCGGCTTCGGCGGCCAGCTTCTCCTTCTCGCGGCGCGCCTCGCTTTTCCAGTCGTCGTCAACGTGAATTCTGGGTCCTTCGTCGTCAGGCATGATCGCACTCCAAACAATCGGGCCAAGCTACTGCCGTCGTCTTCTAGACAGATCGATCGTCGGTGTCAACCTCACTGGTGGGCACGAGACTCTGGCCCTGCTCGATGAGCTGCCGGACCAGCGCCGTGCTGTCGAGTTCGGCGGGTACGATACTCTGTCGGACGGCCATGGCTGCGGCGGTGCCGGCGGCCTCGCCCACGGCGGCAGCAATCGGCATGACCCGCAGCGAGCTGTGAGCCACATGGTCGGCGCTGATGCATCGCCCGCCCACCAGAAGGTTCGCGATGCTCGGCGGCACAAGGCAGCGGTAAGGAATCTCATACCAGTCGCCCGGTGGCAGCGGTTTGATCTCGGTGCCCGACCCGGTCGGGTTGTGGATGTCGATCGCGTAGTGGGCCCGCGCGATGCCGTCGGGAAACTTGCGGCAAGTCAGTACGTCGTCTTCGGTCAGTTCGTACAGGCCTTCGACACGGCGGCTCTCGCGGACGCCGATTTGGGCGGCGGTGACAGAAAGGTACGCGTTCTCGAAGCCCGGCAGTTCGTCGCGAAGCCAGGAGACGAACTGTTCGGCCTGGCGGCGGCCCTCCAGCTCGGCGGCTGTCAGATCAAGGCTGTCGGTGGCGTCGCGGCCCACCACGCGCGTCGTGTTGAAGTGAATCTCGTCGTCTTGAACACACGAGAAGAACAGTACATTATGGCGCGGACATTCGATGCGCCCGGTGGCCTTGGCGCGATCATAAAGCTCCTGCATCTGCGCTCGGCGCTGGTCGCGCAGGTCCGATTCATCCTCGCTGGTTGGCAACTGCGACCAGTCCACACCTTTCATGTTGAAGCATAGGGTCATCGGTTGTGTGGCGTGATCGGTTTCGCGGCCGATGTCGAACGGCGCGCCGGCCAGGGCGGCCAGATCGCCGTCGCCCGTGCAGTCGACGAACATGCGGGCCTGCGTGGCCAGTCGGGTCTTGCCCGCGGTGACGACGTGCGTGATCCAGCCGCCTTCGGTCAGCGCTCGATCGAGGAAGCTGTGCAGGAGCATTTGGACGCCGGCTACGCGGCACAACTCGAAGGCCGACGCCACTGCCGCCTCGGTTTCAAAGATGTTCCGGCCGCATCTGCCGGCATCGAGATAGCCGTTGCGCCGCCGCATGCCGTCGACCCAGTCGCGAAAGACGCCCGCAATGATGGGTTCGTCTTCTACGTGGTAATTCATGAACGGGTTGACCAGCCCGGCGGTGGCCATACCTCCAAGGAACCCATAGCGCTCGATCAGCAGTGTCGAGGCGCCGAGGCGCGCGGCCGCCACGGCTGCACCAATGCCCGCGGGCCCGCCTCCGACAACGCACACATCCACGTCGAACGCCACCGGCGTGGTTCGGGTCGGTTCGGAGATCACCGGTAAATCGGACATCTGTCGGTTCCTCCCGTCTGTCAGGGAAGACCCTTGCCGGTCCGGATCGCTCATGCCGGCTTGAGGCCCTCTAGAAGCTCGCCTACGAAGGTGGCGACGCTCTGGACGATGGCGTCGCGTTCGAGCCCGGCGTCGACGCCCTGGGTGATCCGTCGCACGATAGCACTGCCGACGATGGCCCCATCGGCCGCCCGGCAGACAGACCGCACGTGCGCCGGTGTGCTGATCCCGAATCCGACACAGACGGGTTTGCCACTCCGCTGGCGCAACTCGGCTACGTTGGCGATTAGTGCGCCAGGCAGTTGATCGCGCTCGCCGGTGATGCCCGACACCGACATGTAGTAGACGAACCCGCTGGACAGTTCGGCAATCCGCCCGCGACGCTCATCCGGCGTGGTCGGGGCCACCAGCATGGCCAGACGCAGACCTGCCGCCTCGGCGCGACGGGCGATCTGCGGGGCCTCCTCCAGCGACAGATCGGGGATGATCATTCCGTCGATGCCCGCGGCCTTGGCCTGCTCGATGTACGCATCGACACCGACGCGATGCACGATCGAGAAGGAAAGCATGGACAGGATCGGCAGATCGATCTGCTCGCGCAGTCGTCGGACCATGTCGAACACCTGCCCGATTCGCAGGCCGCTGCCCAAAGCGCGGGTAAATGACGTTTGAATCACCGGTCCGTCGGCGATCGAGTCGGAATAGGGGATGCCCAGCTCGACCGCCGTTACACCAAGCTGGTGGAAGCGGGTCAAAAGGTCGGCGGTCGTCGTCAGGTCCGGGTAACCGGCCGTCACGTAGGGCAGAAGACCTTTCCGTCCGTCGGCGCTGAGTTCGGCAAAAGCATTATCGATACGGTTGTCCCGACTCATGCGCGTCAGTATAGCGACTGTGGTCTGACCGGGCCAGCCGCGGGCACCGTGTCACGGTCGCGGCTCATCCTTTGATTACAGCCAACGGACGTAGTTCCGTAACGATCTCGACGAGCTCGGCCTGGCAGGCCATGACCTGATCGATGTCCTTGTAGGCGTCCGGTGCCTCGTCGAGATGGCTGGGTGTGCACCTGAACAGCACCCCTTGCATGGTCTGTTTGAAGCGATCGAGCGGGATCTTCTTCTTGGCTTCTTTGCGGCCCATAACGCGACCGGCGCCGTGGCTGCACGAACAGAACGAGGCGGCGTTGCCCTTGCCGCGAACGATATAGCTCTTGGTGCCCATCGATCCGGGGATGATGCCCAGTTGCCCAGTCCGCGCCGATGTCGCACCTTTGCGGTGTACCCAGACCTGCTTGCCCATGTGTTGCTCGAGGTCGGCGTAGTTGTGATGGATGTTGACCAGATCGCGGTCCAGGTCGGCCGGTCGGCCGGCAGGCGTCCTGGCGACGACCTCCTGACATAGCTTCATCATGACGTGCCGATTGTGCCGGGCGAACTCCATGGCAAAACGCATGTGCTCGACGTAGTCCTGACCCTCCCTGCTGTCGATCAACAGGTGTGCCAGGCCCGAATCCGGCGGCATGGTGCCTTCGCGATTACAGACCTGCCGGGCAAGCCTGTGAAAATGAGCGGCGATCTCCTTGCCCACGTTGCGCGACCCCGAGTGCAGCATCACCCAGGCCACGCCCTCCGGGTCGACCTGAAACTCGATGAAATGGTTTCCGCCGCCGAGGGTGCCCACTTGCTCGATGATCTTGCTGTAGCCGCTCAGATACGCCGTCCGCCGGTCTTTACGGTTCAGGTGCTCGCGTAGCTGCGATGCCCACTTGCGGGCAAGCTGTTCGCCCTGCGCGGGCAAGCGATGCTTGAAGCCCACGGGAATGCTCTGGTGAAGCGAGTCGATCATCCCCTGAAGGTGGGGTCTGAGTCTGTCGGCCGGCACGCCGGTGTTCCAGGCGACCATGCCGCAGCCGATGTCCACCCCGACGGCGTTCGGCACGATCGCGCCCTCGGTTGCGATCACACCGCCGATCGGCATGCCGAAGCCCAAATGAGCGTCCGGCATGAGCGCCACGTGCCCCACCACGAACGGCAGGTTCGACAGGTTCAGCGCCTGCCGCATGGTTTCCTCGTCGGCGTCGTAGGCCCACGTCTTGATGGGTACGCGTTGCTGGTTGCGGTTGAAGATCTCACGCATGGTTCGTGTCCAGAACAGGACTCACCCGAATTGTAGCGCCACGCGACGTGTTGGCAATCACTGCGGGCGAGAAGGGCCTGCCGACGCCAGCGATTCAGGCAGCCGATTTAGCGAATCGATCACGAATTGCGGCTGTCCTCCAGCCGGGGCCGGCCAATCGGCGTACAGCGCGCCGGGCCGGCACACCATGACACTCCGCCAGCCGAGCTGGTTGGGTGCGACGAAATCCTTCGAGCGGTTGTCTGCCACATAGGCGCACTGCGGGCCGCACAGTTGGAGGTCGGCGGCAAGCCTCTGAAAAGCGCGAGGGTCGGGTTTCCAGTAATCGCGGCCCAGTTCGTCGGTCAGAACAATGGAGTCCAGGCGTTGCGCCAGTCCCAGGGCGTCAACCTTGCGCCGTTGGGCCGCCAGGTAACCATCGCTCAGCAAGGCCAACTTGAAGCGACTGGCCAGCCTGTCCAGCGCCGCATCCGCATCGGCAAACAGACGGATTCGAGGCTGGTGATTCCGGTACACGTCGACCATCCGTTGGATCAAGGCCGGGTCGGGCGGCCGATGCAAATCGCCCAGGATCGAATCAAACACGCGGCTTCGGTCGCCGGACTCGAAGACCTGCTTCATTCGAGTGGCCAGGTCGAACGTGGGCCGCAGCTCGGCTTCAAACGCTCGCGCTACCGCCTCGAACCCGCTCTGGACGTAGTCCCGCTCCGGATAGAGCGTGTCATCCAGATCGAAGACGATCACCCGCAGTTGTGCCGGGTTGCCGCTCATCGCGAGGCTGGATGCCAGAACACCGACTGATCGTAGCGAAGCATGTACACGCCGTCACGAACACAGTCTTGCCCAACCCGAGCCCTGCGGCCCAGAAGCTCAGCCAGGAGCCACCGGGGGAAATCGGCGCCGGCGTGGATCGACAGCGGAACGCCCCCGCCCAAACGCGGGTTGACCTCCAGGACACTGATGCGTCCCCGCGGCCCAACGATGCACTGCACCGTGATTACACCCACACAATCGCCCAACACCTCGACGACGCGGCGAGACAGCTCGATCAGTCGCGGGTCCTTAACCACGCGGGCCTTCTGCACCTCTCCGCTTCGGATCTCCAGACGTTGGCGAGACACGACGCATCGTACCTGTCCGTCGAGCCCGCAGTATACGTCCTGCGTGTATTCGCCGCCGCGAAGATACTCCTGGACGATAGGCTGCCGGGCCCGCGCCAGATGGAATCGCAGGCTCTCCCCGTCGTCAATGCGAACCGCCCCTTTGCCGGCGCTGCTGAAACGCCCCTTGAGAAAACACGGGAAAGACATCGAGCGAATCGGCGGAAGCTGGTCGGCGGCCCATGTCTGCGGCACATCTATGCCGTGCCTGGCAAAAAGCCGATCGGTGGCCAGCTTGTCCCGACAAACTCGAACGACTCGCCGATCCGCGACCAACGCCGTGCAGCCTTCGTCACCCAGGCGCGCACGCGCTGCGGCCAGCTTGGGCAGTTCCGTGTCGATCGTAGGAACGAGCATATCGATGCGGTGTCGGGTGACCACCGCCAGCAGGGCGTCGAGGAAGTCCCGACGACGGATGGGTGGCATGAGGACGGGCTCGTCGACGTGGTGCATGGCCGGAGCCAGCATCGTCACGTCCGTGCCGTAGACTTTCACCGGCACGCGCAGCCGTCGGGCCGCCCGTCGAAACGCCTGGACAAGCTCGACGCGCCGACCCACCGAACTGATCAGTATTCGCACCTGACGTGTTCGATCCAACGTTTGTCTCCCCCGACCGGCGACCCGCCGACCCCGGTCGCGAAAGCCCGCCTTGGCTGGTCGCCGCGGACCCGGGGACGCCCGTGCGATCGCGCTGCTAGCGAGCGCCTGGCGTGCTGCTGCTCGTCGTGGCCGGCGTCGGCGCGGCCCGTTCCTTGGCGCGGGTCACGCGAGACACGAATGCGTCCAAGGTCGGAATCCCTGGGTAGCGATCCACCGGGTCGCCGTTTGGCTTGGCGACGACATAGGCGGGCGCCCGGCGGATGTGATACTGCTCGGCGATCTCTCTCTGAATGCCCACCTCCACCCATACGTTGACAGTATCGAGCAGCAGCTCGCGTCCCTCGGGGGTGCGGAGCACCTCATTCTGCATGCGCGCGCTGGTCGGGTCAATCCAGTCGTTAAAGTAGAGGAATATAGGGCGATTGGAGGCAGCGGCCTTGCGCTTGGCCTCCCTGAAGTCCCACTCCCACTGGGGTCCGCTGCATCCGGCCAGCAGCAACCATGCGAGCGGTATGGCCCAAAGTGCGGCCGGGGCTGTACGCGTCATTCGCAGCCGTGACATGCAAACAGGTAATTCCATAATGTTCTTACGCTTGGCAGGCGGTGTTGCGTGCGTCGTCAGGTCACGGCAGCGCGCGAGTCGTTGGTAATGAAGACGGTATGCCAGAAGTCAACCACATCCAGCTTGTAGCGGAAGTCCACGTTCAGCCCGGTCTGCAACATCAGCCTCTCAAGCGACAGATCGCTGCGCCAGCCGATCTTCTGGAAGAACGGGCACAATACCTTCTCGATCAAGGCCATGACGCGGTTGCCCGACTGGAAGTGGTTGATGATGACAATCCGGCATCCCGGCTTGCCGACCCGCCGAATCTCCCGTACCAGCCGCACCGGGTCGCTGACGACCGTAATCACATGGCTGATGAGAACGTGGTCGAAACTGCCACTGGCAAAGGGTATCTCCAACGCGTTGGCTCGGATGAGCGAGACGCCGCCGAGACCGTGCTTGCCTGTGCGTTGCCGCGCCTTGCGGAGCATGCCCTCTGAGATGTCCAGGCCCGCGACCTTAATGTCGGTAGGGTAGGTCTCGAGTGACAGTCCGGTCCCGATGCCGACGTCAAGAACTGTGTCCCCTGGCTGCAAGCCCATGCGGCGTACGGCCAGCCGATGGCGCCTCTTGACCAGCCTGGCAACAATCGGGTCGTAGAAGTAGGCCCAGATATTATAAATACGCCGAGTGCTCGATTCCTGCACGTGGTTCCTCCCACGTCAGACAACGATACTATCGGCGAGTCGCCCGGCAGACAAGCACCCACGCGCCGCCCGGCCGCTGCAACCTCCGGACGACCGATGCCTTCAGGTCGCCCCGTCTGCGGCGGATGGGCCTAGGCCTTGGCGCCGGCCGACCGCTCAGCCAGCACCGCTGCCAACGACTCGGCGATCACCCCGCAGCCCTCACTCGCCGCCTCTGCCGTGATGCACAACGGCGGGCAGATCTTGATGGTCGCCCCGCCGAAACCCACCGGGCTGAAGAACAGTACACCGCTGGACACACAACGAGCCACGGTATCCCACGCCAGTTGTCCGTCAGGCTCCTTCGTACCCGGCTTGATACAGTGCAAGCCCGCCACCAGCCCCCGGCCGTGACGGGCACCGATCACGTCACCGTGGCGCTGTTTGATCCCGTCCAACTCGTCCTGAAACACCTGGCCGACTTTGGCCGCGTTCTCGGCAAGCTTCTCGGCCACGATCAGGTCAATGTTGGCGCACGCCGCCCGCGCGCAGACCGGGTTGCCCGTATGGGTGCTGGTCATCGAGCCGGGCGGGAACTGATTCATGATTTCGCTGCGTCCGACGACCGCCGAGACCGGCAGCGAACTGCTGATGCCCTTGCCCAGGCACATCAGGTCCGGCACGATCCCGTAGTACTCGAAACCCCAGAACGTTCCGCATCGGCCGAACGCCGCCTGCACCTCGTCCATGATCAGCACGACGTCGTACCGATCGCACCATTGACGGAGTTGCTGCACGTACTCGGGAGGTGCAAAGCTTGCGCCGCCGCCCTGATACGTTTCCGTCATCACGCAGGCCACCTGCTCCGGCTTGACGCCTTTCTGGGCGAGAGACTTCTCGAACAGATCGAAGCTGGTGTCCTCGCAGCGGAACCCATCGGGGAACGGAACCTGGACGAACGTCGGGTCGAGCGGCCCAATCCACTCCTTCAACGCGGGGATGCCGCCAGCCAGTTGAGCGCCCAGCGTCCGGCCGTGGAAGGCGTTCTCGAACGTCACGATGTGGATCTTCTTGTCCCCTCCGACCCGCCGGCCGTGCGTGCGCCCAAGCTTCAGGGCACATTCGGTGGCCTCGCTGCCGGTAGAGAGGATAAACGCCTTGTCTAACTCGGTCGGGGCCAACTCGACGAGTCGCTTGGCCAGCTCCCCTCGTTGTACCGACGGGAAGCAGTAGCTGGTCAGCAGGCCGCTGCGCGCCTGGTCGATGACGGCGTCAGCGATCGGCTTGCGGCCGTGGCCGGCATTGGTGATCAGCACGCCGCTGGAAAAGTCCAACCACATGTTGCCCCATCGATCGTAGACCTGGAAGCCCTCGGCCCGATCCCACACCACGGGCGCCTGGCCTTCCATCGAGTGGGGCTCGTACCGCCGCAACTCTTGCAGCATCGACACCGACTCGGGCACGGGAAACTTCGTACGGATCCGTCGGAACTTGGTGTTGACCTCGGGCACATCTCGAGGCGTCAGATCGTATGCTCCAGCCACGGCTGATTACCTCCTGCCTGGCGACCGCTGCCATCCGATCCATCGTGGCGACCATGGACCGACACCGCATGCCGCCTTTGCGGGGCAGCCTCCCCGCGGGTCTGATGTCTCCGGGGATCCATCCGGTTGGTCGCCCGCCCGGCTGCAGGCCTCGCGACCCGGGCCTCGCAGGCCGGGGCACGTATCCGCCCGCAACCGCGAGGCGAGTTGACCGTCACATTCTAGCCAGCCGGCTGCTCGTCTGCAACGACCGAGTCGCTTGGAGGTCGGCCCCTTGCGGGCCATGCCGCAGTTGTGGGCCGAGGCGCCGGCGATAGAATCGGCGGCACCGGGCCGCCGCTCGTCGTGCCTTGTGTCGATGGGCAAGAGCGGTACCAGGACCATCGGCCTTTCGTTCCAGGTGCGCTATGCCCGTGATCCAGGCTGTCTTGTTCGATCTGGGCGAGACGCTGCTGCATTACGAGCCCGTGGACACCCTGGCTTGTTTTGAGCAGGGGGCACGCCTCGCCTACCAGCGTCTTGAGCAGGAGGGGCACCGGCTACCCAGCTTCGGGCGGTACCACCGTCGCCAGCGCCGGGCGATCAAGCTGGCCTACGCCTGGTCGAAGCTGACCGGTCGTGAGTTCAATTCCATGGATCTGCTGGGACGCATGCACCGCCGGATGCATCTACCGGTCGATGCCGCCACACTTCGTGACCTGACGAATCTGTTCTACAGGCCCCTCAGCGATCACGCTCGACAGGAGCCAGAGACTTCTGACGTGCTGGCTCACCTGCGCAGCATGGGTGTGGCGCTCGGACTAATCTCCAACACGTTCGTGCCGGGCAGCGCCCTCGACGATCATCTGCGGCGCGAGGGGCTGCTGGAGTTTTTCCCCGTTCGGGTGTATTCATGCAATGTGGGGTTCCGCAAACCGAATCCTCGAATTTTCCGACTTGCGCTGGAGCGGATCGGCGCCGAGGCCGACCGGAGTCTTTTCGTGGGTGATCGCCTGGACGTAGACGTCAAAGGCGCCAACCGTGTGGGGATGATCAGCGTTCTCAAGGCTGCCGCGCTGCCTGATGGTCGCATTCGTCCGCGGTATCACATCCGACGGCTGGCCGAACTTCCGGCGCTGATCGCGCGTGACCTGTAGCCCATGCAGACGATGCTGGCTCCTCATCTGCTGCTGGAGGCGTACCGCCTGGGCATTTTCCCGATGGCTGACGAGGACGGCCAGATCCGCTGGTTCAGCCCCGACCCAAGGGCAATCATCGAACTCGACCGGTTCCATGTCCCCCGGACCCTGCGTCAGGTGTACCGACAGCACCGCTTCGACGTCCGTGTCGATACCGCGTTCGAGCGCGTTATCCGAGCCTGCGCCGACCGCCCGGAACCCACGTGGATTTCACCCGAGATTATTCAGGCATACACCCGCCTGCATCGTTTGGGGCACGCCCACAGCGTCGAGTCGTGGCAGGGCGGTTGCCTGGTGGGCGGGCTATACGGCGTTGCCCTCGGCGGGGCGTTCTTTGGTGAATCCATGTTCCACCGCGTCACCGACGCCAGCAAAGTCGGCCTGGTGGTACTGGTCGAGCGGCTGACGCAGCGAGGCTTCTGCCTGCTCGACGTGCAGTTCCACACGCCTCACCTTGCCCGTTTCGGCGTGCAGGAGATTCCCCGCGCCGAGTACCTCCGCCGGCTTCAGCGGGCTGTGCTCAAGACATGCCGTTTTGTCGATTAAGCTGGCTCGATGGTGACGGTCAAGCCGCAGCTTGCGAATTGCTCGGCGTACAGCTCGGCCAGCTCCTTGTGGATCGTCAGTAGCAGCGAGACCCCCTTGTGGTGGGCTTCCAGCATGCGGTCCACAGCTTCGGGCAGGCTCAGGGGCGTGAGTTGCCGAATGACCTGAACGACATAGCCCATCTCGTTCACGTCATCGTTGTGCAGGAGCACTTTGTAGGGAGGAAGGTGCTTCGGTTTGGAAGGTGCCGACTTGCGCCGCCTGGTCGGGCTGGCCGACCCGGTTTGCCTGACGCGAGGCGACTGTTTGCTCTGCGAGGCCGACTTGCCCATGACTGGCAACTCCTACGAGTATTGTAGCCTCTGTCGCCGCGCTCACAATGCAGCGGTTGGGACACGCCGGTTGGGCGAGGGCGTAGAGTCCCCGCCGTCGGAATGCTATACTGACATAGTTGGGCGGCCGGCGCCAACGAAGCCGCTCCGTCGAACCGCCGGGTGGGCGCCACCCACTCCCGCGGTTGACGGCCTGATGAAGGAGACAACTACCGTGGCTGCGGAGATCACCGTTCACACACTGCTGGCCGGCATGGCCAAGCATGATGCCTCGGATCTTCACCTGAAGGTTGGGCTAAGCCCGCACTACCGCGTCGCGGGCAAGCTGCGCAGGATCGATTCGGTGCCTCCTTTCGAGAACACCGAGCAGATCGAGAGGATGCTCGACTCGATCATCCCCGAGCAGCGGCGGGCGGCGTATGACGAGTCGGGCGACCTGGATTTCTCTCATCAGGACGCGAGCGGCGATCGCTTTCGCGTCAACGTCTTCCGCGCCACGGGGCAGATGCATGCGGCGTTTCGTCGCGTCAAGAGCCAGATCCCCTCGTTCGAAGAGCTGCATCTCCCGGCGGTCTACCGCAAGCTCGCCGAGCGGGCACACGAGGGATTGATCCTGATCGCAGGGGTAACCGGGTCGGGCAAGAGCACGACCCTGGCCTCGATGATTCAGTATATAAACGAAACACGAAACGTCCATATTATTACCATCGAGGACCCCATTGAGTACACCTTCAAACCGGCCAAGGCGATCATTTCACAGCGTGAGTTGAACGTGGACGTGATCGACTACCACGAGGCGCTCAAGTTCGTCGTGCGACAGGATCCGGATGTGATTTTCATCGGCGAGATGCGCGATCGCTTTACCATGCTGGCGGCCTTGCAGGCGGCTGAAACCGGCCACCTGGTCTTCGGCTCCATTCACTGCCCGGATGCCACGCAGGCGTTCTCTCGTATCCTCGAGTTCTTCCCTCAGGATCAGCACGACTTCATCCGTTCGTCGCTGGCGGCCAGTATGGTGGGCATCGGGGCGCAGCGCCTCCTGCCGGCCATCGACGAAAAGATTCTGCGCGTGCCGGCCTGTGAGGTGCTGCTGAGCAACGCCACGGTCAAGGACAAGATTCGCCGGGCGGAGGATGAGGACCTGCCTGAGATCATCGCCACCAGCATCGAGGACGGCATGCGAAGTTTCACCTACTCGCTGGCCGAACTGGTCAAGAGCGAGATGGTGTACCGCGACACGGCCATAGAGTTCGCCCCGAATCGCGACGCCCTCGCCGCCACCTTGCGTGGGATTCAGACGACCGCCAGTGGGCTGGTGGGGCGGCGGTAGGGCGCCTCTGTCTGCGCCGGCGGATGAGGGGGCTTTGGCGCCATATCGGTTGCGGGTCGGGCCATGCCGTGGGGCAGTAGGGGGGTTACTTGTCCGGGCGGGAGACCTTGCGTTTCGCAGAGACGGCGGAAAGCCGTTCGGCTCTGGCAGCCGCTACGAATCTGTCCAGGTCTTGGAAATCCCATGCCGTGCGCGACACGGGGCGGTTCCGCCCATCGGATACGCGAGCGGACCAGTCGTCCACCAGAGCCCGCGCGGCAAACCGGTCACACATCGATTCCTTCTGCCGGATATTTCGCCCCGCGAGGTGGACAAGCCAATGGTAGAGTTCGTGCAGGAACACGAAAAGCGCCAACTGATACGCGTCGGCCAGCTCGACCACATACGTGGGCTTCCACCAGTGGCGGGCGCTGCTACGGGCGCGGGCCAGGTTCGTGCCCATCCGGTAGGGGTATTTCACGCGCCTTCCCACGTTCACGTAGATACGGTTACGGTCGTAACGGCGAGTGCCCGAGAATTCCGCACCCCGGCTGTGACGGACGAAAACCTCCAGGTCGTCTGTGTTCCACAGGGCGGTGTAGCGATCGAATCGCGCGCTCAGCTCGGCGCCGTCCAAGTGCGTCGCGTTGTGAAGCTTCATCGTCCCTCCCACATGCCTGACCGCCCTACAGCGGAGCGGTCGCGCGTGGCTCGATGAGTCCCACGTGCGGCAGGGCGATACAGTACGCCAGCTACAGGCGAGGAGTCTACTGGCGGGGATGAAAGCGGGCGTGAATGGCCTTGAGACGGTCCCGATCCACGTGTGTGTAAATCTGCGTGGTCACCACACTGACATGTCCCAGAAGCTCCTGGACCACCCGCAGATCGGCCCCGCCGGCCAGCAGGTGCGAGGCAAAGCAGTGCCGCAACAGATGCGGGGTCACGCGGTGGCTGATTCCGGCCTGTGCGGCGTGTTTCACCACCCGCCGCCAGAGGTTGTGTCGGTCCAACGGACGCCCGGACCGGCTGAGGAATAGAGTCGCGACCGCTGGAGTCCTCGCCAGGCGTGGACGAAGCTGCGACAGGTAGACTTCCACCGTCTGGACGGCGTAACGCCCAATCGGCACGATCCGCTCACGCATGCCTTTGCCCAGACATCGCACGTATCCCACTTGCAGGTTCACGTCCTGGCAGCAGAGCCCGACGAGTTCAGCGGCTCGCAAGCCCGTTCCATACAGCATCTCCAGTATGGCCCGATCGCGCAGGTAGAGTGGATCGTCCGGGCACGGCGCAGCCAACAACTGCCCGACGTCCTGCTGGCTGAGCACCCTCGGTAAGCGCTGCCATTGGCGAGGCGAGTCGAACAATCCCGCGACGTCGCGCGCCATGGCGCCCTGTGCGAACAGGTATCGTAGAAACATTCGAATGGCCACCAAATGACGAGCGATGCTGGCTACGGCCAATCCCCGCTCGTGCAACGCCACAAGATGCTGCTGCACGGTGGCCGGTTCGATCTGCTGGGGGCGCTGAACGTCCCGCTGCTCCAGCCATCGGGCAAACTCACTCAGATCGCGCCGGTAGGCCGACAGCGTGTTCGGCGACAACCCACACTCAATGCTGAGGTAGTTCAGAAACGCTTCAAGCAGACGGCCCAGCGGCTCGGTGGGCGCCTCAGGCCACGACCGCTCCGACAAGGGCCCGTTGCTCGGATACGTGGCGCCAGCGAAGTTCATGGTAGACAGGACACGCCGTCGGGCAGTTCACGCAAAGCTTGAAGGCCTCACACAGCCGGCCCAGGCTCAAGCGTCTCGCACAACGAGGATCCGGCAACTCGATGAACGGGCAGATTTGCGGGCGAGACATCCTCATGCCACTCGCGCGGCGATGCATGAATGTTATCGGCTGTTCGCATCAGCCCCCTTGAGCCCCGCCGGCTGGGCGGTTGACGCGTCTCGCCCACAGACAATCATTGGTCCTGTTTGGGGGGCTTTATGGCCTGTTCGCGAAGCCATTCGGCCACCTCTTTGGCAATCGCCTTGGCGAGGTCTTCCGGGCTGCTTCGAATGGCCTTGGTGCTTCCAACCACGTTTGACCGCCCGATAACGGCGCCCGAACCGGTGTCAATGACTTCGATCCGCGCAAGCGCGAGCGACATGCTGCCGAGCAGTTTCTCCATCCCGCCGCCGCCTCGGTAGTACAGCACTCGGGTGTTGACCTGAAGCTTGGCTCCGCCGCCGTATGCGACCTTCTCGGCGTTCTCAGCCAACTCCTCAATCAACGCCAGTTTTAGTTCGCCGACAAAGTTGGGTGGGCAGTTGGGACCCGCGTCGTTGTCCACCGTGCCCGCCTGCACGCCCCCGGCGTTGGCGACGTTGTCAGGCGACAGCGGGCCAAGCACCTGCAACTCGCCCTTCGCGCCGGCTACCTCGGCCAAGCCCCGTTTGGCCGCCGTAAAGCAGCCCGTCGTGGTCGTCAGAATCACCGCCGCCAACATGCACGTCGCCGTCCGCATTCCAAACTCCTTATGACTGATCGCTCTGGCAGAGCAACGCCGCGATTGTAGCTGCTTAGCGAACCGCATCAATCGCCCTTCGTACTTTCGTGTCTCTCAGATATCTCGCCGCCGGCGTCGGATGCCGCGCCCCGTTTCGACCTGAACCGGCTGCGGACCACATCGAGCAGTTCCGACGCGGCGGGAAGCTCGTCGGCCCGGAAGTACAGGCCGCGGTCACGCTGCTGTTTGAACAGGAAGTGCGCCACAAGCCATACCTGTTCGGCCCGAACGACGGGATCGTCGCTCTCGGCTGGCTTTGCGGCGTCCAAGGCCTGCTGCCAATGGCCCACCACACCGTCAAGATCCCGCAGTCGCACCGCTTCACCGGCGCGAATCCACCCTCGATCGACGAAAAACGGTTTCACCCACGACGTGCCGCCGCCGGGTTGGATGATGAGCCAATTGAAATCCTGCGCGTCACACATATGGCGAAAAGGTAGTGCCGACAACCGGTCTGCCTGCTCGAGCCGCCTTTTGATCCTCGCCGCCTGCTCAAACTGCATTTCCTCCGCCGCCGCCGACATCTCCCGCCGCCACTTCTCCAGCGTGGGCGCCCGTCTGCCCCGTGCGAAAGCGACCGCTCGATCGACAACCTGGCGATATTGCGCCATGGTAATCGCGCCCAGGCATACGCCGACACACCGTTCCATCTCGTGGTAGGCACATGCTTGGCCGCGGCGCCTCTGACGCAGTCTGTCGTGGTGTCGGCACAGGTCAAAAAGATCGTGTAGAAGATCGACATACTCGCTACAGTCCCGGCGCGTGGCAATAGGTCCGAGGTATAGCGTGGGCGAGCCGCGAGCATAGACCATGTTGGTTGTAACCAGTTCGGGCGGGTCGGTGGCCGTGTCGGCCTGTACGAACCACGCAGGGCCGAAACCCAGCATTTTGCGGTATCGCCGCGGGTAAAGCCGTCGGCACGTCCGCCAGTAGTGGAGAGTATTTTCGAACGCAGAGAAACCGGGCTGCCAGCGTAGTCGCCGCGCGATGGCTGTCAGGTCGGCGCGGCTGCGGGGCCTTTCGGAGCGACCCAATCGTGCGCCGATGGATCGCCGCAGATTCTGACACGAGGCCAATTGGATAGGCCGTTCATCCTCGCCGCAGATCAGCCACGTTCCCCCGTGTGACGGCAACTGCGTGAAGTCCCAACAATTCGGATCGGCCGGCAGATCCACCTTGCAGGCGAACAGTTCGTCGAGATCCATGAGGCGCCTTGCTCGACACGATGGCTGGAGCATGGCTGCCGGGTCGGCAGATCAGAGCCCGGCCGAGCACTCAGGGCGACGGGATCGCCCCCACCAGCGCGTCGACGACGTAACGAGCATGCCGGGACTCGGCTCTTGCCCCAGGCCTTGTCGGCCGGCCCTGGTCCTGTGCGGCGATCAAACCGGCATGCCGGTGATCTTGCCCTCGAACACCATCGTATTGCCCACGAGGGCCTGGATCTGGAAGATCATGCGCCGCGGGCGAATGTCGATGGCTTGCCCCAAAAGGTGCAGCGTGCAGGTCGGCATAACGGCTTCACGAAACTTGACGGCGTCCACGCCGCCAAATCCGAAGAAGCGATCTTGGTCGCTGACCGTGTGCGTGAAATAGCTCGCTGTCTGGGCCGCAGCCTCGATCATCAGCACCCCGGGGAACAGCGGTCGGTCAGGTATGTGGCCACGCGTCCACCAGTCGTCCTGGCGGATGTGTTTGAGCGTCACGATGTGCCCCGCATCCCGATCCAGGTAAACCACACCGTCCAAAAGGGAGAACTCGTGGCGATGAGGCAGGGCTTGATAGATCTGCTCCCGGCTGATGATCGCACGCGACAAGTCGATGTCACTCAGATCGAACAGCAGCGGCGGAGGCAATGGCGCGATCCTCCTTTCCGGGGCCCAAGCGAGGTGCCGATCCGTCTGCGACCGCCCCACGCCAGGGCGGCACCGCGCCTAAGGGGTGTCCGTAGCGCGCACTTCCAGGATCTTCTTGCGCAACTCCTGAGCGGTGCTCTTGATATCCTGCATCGCCTTGCGGACCCGCGTGCCTGCGGCTTTGTTCCCGCCCTCGGCCTTGGCGATGTCCTCTGCCACCTCCTCGATGAGCTTCTTCAGCTGGTCATACTCTTCCATTGCCTGGCTCCTACCTGGGCTACCGCTGTACCTCGACATTTCTCTAAGTCTCGCCACAGGGCGAGGTTGCTGGCAGAGTGTAGCAGGCCGTCGCAGGATTGCCAACCAGAGCAACCTACAGTCCAAGTGGGCGGCGCTGCGGTCTCAGGGAAATCAATGGCGTCGTAACCTGCTTCAAAAAAAGAACTTACGGCTCCATATGTTCGGTCTGGGCCCGATGGGTCAAATCCACTCCGCCGACGTCCGGTGCAATTGGTGTGTACCCACTCCGCCGAATCTCAGCCGCTCCGGCCTCGCTGAAGAGCCAGTCCATGAACACCTTGACCGGCTCGGCCGGCGGATTGGCCGACCAGACATAGACCAGCTTGCCCAGAAGGTATTTGTTCGCCATCACCGATTCGTCCGTCGCCTCGACCGGCGGGTCGTCCTTGTAGCTGGCCAGAGCCAGAGTCCGCACTGCCCCGTCTAGCCCGAGAGGGGCAAAGCCCAGCCCGTCCGGATCGTCCGCCACCGCCGCCAGCACTGCCTGCGGCTGATCAAAGCTCTCCCACGGGGGTCTGCCTATGAACGACTTTGCGATTCCCATGAGAAGTTCGCCGCCCGCGCTGCGTCGCGGCGGCCCGTACAGGTTGATCGAGCCCCCATCGGCCCAGCCAAGAGACGACCACTGCGTCGCTTCCCGCCGGTAGATTTGCTTGACCTGATTGGCTGTCAGCGAGCGGATCGGGTTGCTCGGATGCACGTACAAGGCAAACGCACGCACTGCCACCCGCCAGCCAAGAGGCCGGGCGACTTGCTGGCGATCAAACCTCTCCAGTTCGTACCTTGCGATCCGCCAGCTCGTACATGCCAGATCGATCCGGCCTTCCCGCAGGGCGTCGAACGCACGCGGTGCGCTCACCAGCGGATCGCCCTTGGTGACCTCAAAATGCGCAGCCGGGCAACGCTGAGCCCAACTTCGTATCAGTTCGCGAGGCAGGTGGCCGCCCGCCACCCGCAACGTGTATCGGGCGCCGCCAACCGAGCGCTGCCGCTCGGCTAGATACGAACACCCGGTAGCCAGCAAACAAACCACGATTCCCAGGTATCCAGTGTGTGCGCGATGCATGGGGCATGTCTCGAGCAAAACCCGAAGCCGGTTACTTACTCCGACACCGCCTCGGTCAGCACCTTTACGACGTGCTGCTGCTGGGCGGCGGTCAACTCCGGATAAACCGGCAGCGCCAGCACCTCCTGCGTTGCCCTCTCTGCAACCGGGAACTCGCCCGGCTTGTGTCCGAGGTGGGCAAAGCACGGCTGAAGGTGCAACGATAACGGATAATAAATGTTCGTGCCGATACCGGCGGCCGTCACGGCGGCCCGTACGCGGTCGCGTTCCGGCACACGGACGACATATAGATTGTAAACCATCCGGTTACCCGGACGGACGACAGGGCCTGCAACCGGCAGCGGGGCAAGAAGTTCGTCGTAGCGCCGGGCATTGCGCTGCCGGGCCTGCGTCCACGCCTCCAGGTGGTCGAACTTCACGCGCAGGACGGCCGCTTGCAGGGCGTCGAGCCGAAAGCAGCCGCCCACCCAGTCGTGGTAGTAGGGCTCGTCTGCCCGGAAGCCGTGCATCCGCAACGAGCGGCAGCGCGCCGCGAGGTCAGCGTCGTTGGTGACAATCATCCCACCGTCCCCGAAGCCGCCGAGATTCTTGGTGGGGTAGAACGACAGGCAGCCCAATCGACCCATGCCGCCGGCCCGGCGACCTTTGTACTCGGCGCCGATGGCCTGCGCCGCATCCTCGATAACGTGTATGGACCGCGATTGGGCGATCGCGAGTACCGCGTCCATGTCGGCGCACTGGCCGAACAGATGCACGGGGATGATGGCTTTCGTACGCTCGGTGACCGCCGACTCGACCCCGGCCGGATCGATGTTGTAGGTGTCCGCTTCGATGTCGACGAATACGGGCTTGGCGCCCAGACGCGCCACGACCCCCGCCGTGGCGAAGAACGTGAAGGTCGGTACGATCACCTCATCGCCCGGACCGATCTCCAGCGCCATCAGGCTGCAAAGCAGGGCATCGGTGCCCGAACTCACTCCGATGGCGTAGCGGCACTGACAGTACGCCGCCAGCGCCTTCTCCAGGGCCTCTACCTCGGGCCCGAGCGTGAACGCCTGCGAGCCAATCACGCGCTGAATGGCCTGCTCCACCTCCGGGCGGATCGACTCGTACTGCGCCTTCAGATCCAGCAGGGGGACCTTCATCGATTCACCCGCGCGGGTACGACGCAGCCAACCCAGCAACGGACGAACCTAGTCATCGTCTCGATCCTTCAGGTCCTCGTACTTGTCCTTGACGCGATCGTATTTATCCTTGCACTCTTCGTACTTGCGTCGGAGACGGTCGTTCTCGCGCTCCAGCTCGCCGATGCGGTAGTAGGCCTTTTTCAGCTCCTGTCGCGCCTCGGCGTGGCTTGAAGTCTGGGGGACTTGGGTACTGTCAATCCGCGTCTGCCGCGAGCGGCCGTAGTCGGTGCCCACGTTGATCTCGCGCGGCGCCTCCACTTTGCAGCCGGCGCCGAGCCATAGCAGGCCGGAGCACGCCAACACGCCCATTATCGTTCTACGCATGGTAGAATCTCCTTCGTTATCAGGTTCTCGAGTGGGTGTCATGTTATGGGTGCCCGACCGGGCAATCAAGCCAACGCCGAGCCGCTCCTGCTGCTGATCGGCTGCACGGCTAGCGGTAAGAGTGACGTCGGGATCCATCTGGCCGGCATACTCGGTGCCCAGATCGTCTCGGCCGACTCGATGATGGTCTATCGACGCATGGACATCGGCACCGCCAAGCCCTCGTCGCAGCAGCGATCGGCCGTGCCCCATCACTTGATCGATGTCGTCGAGCCCAGTGAGCCCTTCAGCGTCGCGGATTACGTGGAACGGGCCGATGAAGTGATTTCCCAGCTTCGCGGCCGCGGAGGACGGCCGCTTGTCGTTGGCGGCACGGCCCTCTACCTCAAGACGCTCACCGAAGGCCTGTTCGCCGGTCCGTCGGCGGATGTCGAATTTCGGCGGGAACTGCGCCGCCGGGCCCAACGCGAGGGTGTGCCCGCGCTGCACGCCGAGCTGGCGGTGGTGGATCCGGACGCTGCCGCTCGCATCCACCCCAACGACTTGCGTCGCATCGAGCGTGCATTGGAGGTATATGATCTCAGCGGCAAGCCCATCAGCGTTTTGCAGCAGCAGTGGGGACGAACGCGGCGCTACGATTGCCGCTTCGTGGGTATCCGGCGCGCTGTGGGCAACCTCAATCATCGAATCAACTGCCGCGTCAGACGAATGATCGACGATGGCTTGGTGGACGAGGTGCGCCGGCTGCTGGCCGAACCCGCCACTCTCAGCCGCCAGGCACGCCAGGCACTCGGCTATGCCCAGATCATTGACCACCTTGAAGGGCGATGTAGCCTCGAAGACGCTGTGGAACAGATCAAGATTCTCACGCGACGCTTCGGCAAGGGCCAGCGGACCTGGTTTCGCCGGTTCGATGGCGTCGAATGGCTTGATGTGGAACCGAATGAGTCGCCTGAGTCGATCGCGGACCGGGCAGAAAAGGTGTTGCGTTGCCATCCGGCGCGGTGACCGCTGAGCTTGTCGGCAACTGTGTGCGGACGTACGCCTGGTCATTGCGTGGGTCGATCCAACTCATAAGGGCTCGCGCTGAAATGGAGGCCAATTGTTCGTGTCTCGCCCCCAGCCATCCGTCCTGCAACTAGGCCCGGGCGGCCATCTCCAGCAGACCACGCGCCGGATGGTGTTAGCCGCCTTATTGGTCGGGTTGCTGGTGCTGGCCGTCTATCTCCCGACGGTGGGCTACGATTTCACCAACTTCGATGACCGCGACTACGTGACGCACAATTCACGCCTCTACTGGCCGCTGGCGCGGTACCTTGCAGCCATCACCACCTCGTTCGTGCCACCCAACCACGGCGATTTTTTGCCCGTGACCATGTGGTCGTATTGGGTGGAGTTCCAGCTTGTGGGTCGAAACGCGTGGCTATTCCACCTGGACAACGCCTGGCTGCACGCTGCCAATGCATTCCTCGTCTGCCTCCTTGTCTGGCGACTGAGCGGCAGAGCGGCGGTCTCCTGCCTCGTGGCCCTACTGTTCGGTCTGCACCCGATGAACACCGAAGCGGTCTCCTGGATAGCCGAGCGGAAGAGCGTCTTGTCCATGTGCCTGATGTTGTTGAGTCTGCACGCGTTGCTGACCGCCGATCGGACGGGGCAAAGGCGATATTGGCCAATGTGTTACGTACTTTACGCCCTGGCCTGCCTAAGCAAGACCGCTGTGGTTTTCCTTCCGCTGATCGTTGTGGCGTACGGAGCCTGGCTTGCGCGATGGCGGGTGGGCAGGGTCTTCTGGCGGACGGCACCGTTGGTGGTACTGGCGGTCTTGACGGCCATCGGCCGCCTGGTCGGTCACCAGCGCGCCGGCCAAATGGAGGAGGAGGTTTTCCCCAGCCTGGCCGCCCAGGCCGCGACCATACTGGAGATCTTCGGCTGGTATCTGCGCAAGTTGGCGGTCCCGGTGCAGCTCAGCGCGGGATATCCGTTGCGGGTCAGCACGACGGTGTCTTCACCGGATGTGCTCGTCGGATTGGCGTTGGCGTTGGTTGTGGTAGGCCTGCTGGTCTATGCCGTACGTCATCGGCGCTGGCTGTTTGCCCTGTCACTTAGCTGGTATGTGGCGGCTTGGCTGCCTCATGCGCAGATCGTGTACATACCGCCGGCCCTGCGAGCGGATCGCTACGTCTATTATTCCTGCGTTGGCGCGTTTCTGGCCGCCATGTTGCTGGCCGAAGTCCTATACGAGACTGTGCGGGCGCGTTTGGCCGGAAAAGCGGGGTCGGTCGGCCTTCCTCTGGTAAGCGGCTCGCTTGCCGTGGCCCTTGTGGCAGCTTGCGCCATGGGCACCGTTGCCCGCAACCGTGCCTGGCGCGACAGTGTCGCCCTGTGGCGCGACGCGCTGGCCAAGAGCCCGTCGTCGGTTACGGCTCGCAACAAGCTGGGCGCCGCGTACCTGGAACGGGGTCAAGCCGACCTCGCCATCCGCCCTCTGCGCGAGGCCATCGACTTGAAGGCGGATCACGGCCCCGCGTGGGCCAATCTGGGTCGAGCGCTGCTGACGACAGGCCGAACCGACGAGGCGGAGCAGGCATATCAGCGGGCGCTCGCCTGCGAGCCCGGCAACGCGCGCTATATCACCGGTCTGGCCGAGGTATACCGCTCACAGAAACAATGGGCCCGCGCCGTCGAACTGACCACCGAAGCCGTTCGGCTCGATCCGGGGTGGGGCTATGCCTGGTATGTGCGCGGTACAATCCTGTTGGACCAGCAAGATGACGCTGGCGCGGTGGACGCACTTCGCAAGGCGATCGCGCTGGACGCCGGCCAGGCGCGTCCATATGCCGAACTGGGCATGCTTCTGCTGAAACGCGGGGAAATCGACCGCGCGATCGCTCATCTCGACCGTGCGGCTTCGCTGGAAAGGGCGAATCCCGAATTGCTGTGCAATCTCGGCAGTGCGCACCAATCGGCAGGCCATCTTGCGCAGGCGATCGAGGCCTATGAGCGGGCCATCCAGGCCGATCCGAACCACTGGGGAGGCTATAACAACTTGGCCTGGCTGCTGGCTACTTCGCAGCAGTCAGCGTTCTGCAGACCGGATCGGGCGGTCAGTCTGGCCGAGAAGGCCCTGGCTCTGACCAACCTGCGGGAGGTCGACGACGCCCGAAGAGCCGGCGTCCTCGACACTCTTGCCACTGCGTATGCCGCGACAGGTGACTTCCGCCGGGCGATCGAGACCCAGCAGCGCGCCCTTCAGTTGACGCCGGCGTCGGCCCGCGGGCCGCTCGAAGAACGTTTGCACCTCTACCGCGCCGGCAACGCGTACGCAGAGTAGGCGCACCGATCCGTCTGAGCACATGCCTGCTTACTCCAGGTAGAGCTGCTGGCCCGGTCGAATGACAGGCGGGTCGGTGAGTTTCTCGCACAGTTCGTCCCGATCCGATGCCAGCAACGGACTGATCTCGATGACAGCGTCAGGCTCACCGTCACTTCGTCGAGGCACGTCGCACCCGGCCGCCTCCAGCCACGCAGCAGCCCGGCGGATCAAGTCACGCCGTGCGGTGTCAGCCGAATCCTGACCCGTGGCCTTCTTGACCGGACTGAATTCTTCGGCGCGGCTCGTCTCCAGAACCAGCGGGTTCTCAGCCAACGGCAAGGCATCAAAGATGAAGGTTTCCAGCTTGATACCGTTGGGCTCATCCGGCTCGACACGCTGACCCGACGCATCGACGTAGGGCACCTTCTTCTCAGCCCGATGCCACGGGAGTCCAAAACGACGTTCGTCGGCTGTCAGACGCTCCACGAAGCTGCGCGTAAGGACGTGAATGGCCGGACTGCCGGCGTCGAACTTGCGGGAGCCGTCCGGGTTGCGCGCCATGGCGAGAGCCTCCGGCAGGTCAGAGTACTCCACAACAAACAGGCGGCCGGCCGACCATGCGAAGTTGCCCACCCTCTCAAAGTCGTCGGCCTTGGGCAGCGACTTGGATGACATCTCCGAACCGGTGCTTGCATGCAGCCCGATGAAGAGTGGATCCAGCACCTTGACCAAGGGGTTGTCCACCTGGAAGTAGCTGATGTACTCCACGCCGCGTCTGGACATGTCGTCCAGTACCCCGCTGCGGCGCAGAGCCAGCAACGTCCCGCCGTGACCATCCGGTGACAGCGAGAGCCGGTGCGGCTCGGCCAGCAGAAGCCGACCGTGGCGATCAAAAGCAGGCATCACGCCTTGCTGAAAGAAGAACACATCCGCCGCCGAAAGGCCGAAGTATTCCTGCTCGGCGAAGAACGCGCGCGTCGCGTCATCGTTGTCCCGACTGGTCATGATGTACCACGGCACGGCGCTGCCGTACCGCCGTCCCGCAGCCTGGATCGACTCGGCGAACAACTGGAACAGCGTCTTGTGCCTCACGGGCGAGATGCGAAACATGCCCTTCGGGCCGTTGAGCCCGAGCCTCGTGCCTTGCCCACCGGCGACCGTCAGCGCGGCGACCTTCCCACCGGCAATCCACTGCCGTCCTAGCCGGACAGCATCGGCGTAGCGCCCCACCTGGTCCAGGCCGGGGCGGTAGGGCAGGGGCGTTACCGGCTCCAGATCCGCCCAACCGGCAGCTTCAGGGGGTGAATCCAGGTGGTCTCGTGCCAGCGCGCACACCTTTGCCAGATCGAACAAATCCAGCTCAGCCAGCAACCGACACCGCTGCTCATCGTCAAGCTGCGGCCAGAAGGCAAGCACATGCCCCTGTCCCAACGCTTCCAGGCAGTTGTGGAACTCGTGGTACCGCGCGTCCAAATCCATCGCTGCCTCCAGTCGTGGTGCGTGATTTGAGCGCCCCACGGAAAGTGCCGATAAAATAGTTGCGGCCTTGCCGGAATTCAACAGCGACCGTCTTTCCGCACAAGCGCAGGTGAGCCAGCGTTTCATGGCCGACGACGACTACCCGACGAGAAGGAGGTTTTTCAGGCAAAGCGCTGCCTTGGCAGCGGCCGCCCTGACGGCGCAAGGCCGCTCGTTCGGGCTCGAATCGCAGCCGACGACTTCCGCCGCCACACCCGACCGAACGATTGGACGCGTGGTCGAGCTGTCCAACGAGCGCGTCGTCTCAGGCAGGACGGTCCATCAGCACATTCTGGGCGAGATGCTTGAGCGCGGCATTGGGGAGTTTTTTGGCCAACCGTCGGCCGCCGAAGGGTGGCGCACGCTGCTGAAGGACGACGATGTAATCGCTCTGAAGTTCAACCAGTCCGGTGCAGCCGCTATCGGTACCACGCCGGTCTTCGCTCGCGTGCTGGTGGCAAGTCTCCTGGCCGCCGATTTCAGGCCCGATCAGCTCGTACTACTGGAACTGCCCAGGGGCGTCATCGAGCAAGAGACGCGCCGGCCGGCTCAAGGTTGGACCCGGCGTATATATGACTTTGGCAGCGGCCGCGACCGCCTCATGGCCGTCGTCGAAGAGGTCACGGCGATTATCAATATCCCGTTTTTGAAAACCCACAACATCGCCGGGATGTCCGGCTGCCTGAAGAATCTCTCGCACGCGTTCGTTCGCCATCCGGGGCGATTTCACGCCAACGGGTGTGATCCCTATGTAGCCGACATTGTGTCCCTGCCCGACCTTCGCGACCGGCTAAAGCTGCACGTCGTGGACGCACTCCGGGTGGTCTCGGCAGGCGGGCCTGATGCGCGAGAACCAAACATCGACACGGCGAAGACGGTGCTAATCAGCCGCGACCCGGTAGCCGCCGACACCGTCGGGCAGGACATCCTGGACGCCCGGCGATTGGTGCGCGGGCTGCCGCGACTGGCTGCGGACTCAGGCAGGCTGCCCATCCTCGCCACCGCTGCCCGCAAGGGGTTAGGCATGAACGATCCGGACACCTTGGACCACGTTAAGATTCGCGTATAAAAGAAGTTACGCGACCGAATACCTGGTTCCCAAGTCGGCGTGACTTACGGCCAATGGGCTCAGAAGGCGGCTGGACGCAAACCGGGCCTATAATTAAAGTGGTTGACAGGGGTGCGCTGGCTGTTAGCATGAAAGCAGTTACGGTATAAGGTTGGACGGTCCGCCGGGCGATGAGCCGATAATACATTCAGCCATCATACCTTATTCCTTCTTCCATTCCCGCCCGGGTCCGTAACCTGCCAAAGCTAGGCTGCTGCCAAGCAGCCTGCGTGATGCGGGGTGACGTCGTTGCGGACCATGCATTGCCAGGAGTCATGGCGAACGAGTAACGTAAGCCTGCGCGCGCTGCGTGTGCATGTATGCTGCCGCCAGGCGCATGGTTGTCCGCTTGAACGCTGGTGCTTTGCCGGCGGCCGGACGGCTGAATAAACTGCGTGCACCCGGTTGAACGTCGGCGCGTGACCGACGGCCGGACAGGTCGACCTCGGATCGGCGGCGGAAACGTCGAGGACAGAGCCGTTTTGTTGACATCGCATTCATGGCATTCTGATCGAATCTTGGCACTGGGTCCCGACCAGGTCGGCTGCACCATGCAAACGGTGTGAAGGAGGTATTATCGTGCGAAGAACAAAGGCATTTACGTTGATCGAGCTGTTGGTGGTGGTGGCGATCATTGCGCTGCTGATCTCCATCCTGCTGCCCAGCCTGTCCCGCGCCAGGGAGATGTCGAAGCGAGCCGTGTGCGCATCGAACCTCCGCGGCATAGGCCAGGCTATGTACATCTACGCCAACGACAACGGCGAGCAGTTCCCAAGTACCAAAATCGATCCCAAAAAGGCGGGCGAGAACGCGTGTCCGGGGTATTACCGTAGCGAGGACGACGGAACGGGCGACGTCCCGCCAGCCGGATTACCCTCCACGACGGCCGACCTGTGGCTGCTCGTGAAGGCGGCGCTGGTCACACCGAAGCAGTTTATCTGCCCCAGCACCAGCAAGACGCCCGACGACTTCTATTCCCCCGCCGCCGGGGGCAACGTTGACCCGTTGACCCTGTACGACTTCGCCGGCTCAGACAAGGCGGGGCTGCCAGTTAAGGCACCGAACCTGAGCTATGGCTATCATTATGGCCACGACGTCAATAAGGCAGGCGACTTGAGCGGCGGGGCGAGCAACGGGACGAACATGGACCCGCGATTCCCTGTGATGGCGGACGACAACCCCTACTGCTACGGTGAAGACAAGAAAGCCGCTGGCGGGGGCGGAAAGTACCCGACCAACTGCGGCGCCGGTGAGTCGCCCAATGGCAACAGCATGAATCACCAGGAAGACGGGCAGAACGTCTTGTATGCCGATTCGCACGTGACGTTTGCCAAGGACCCCCTGCAAGGCGTTGAGGACGACAACATCTATACCCACGGCAACAGCGGCAAGGACGACACGACTCCCGAGACATGCGGATTGCCCGGCGCCGCGCATACGGCCCCGGGCAGGCAGGGAGCAAACCTCTTCTCCACGACTGACTGCCTGATTCTGCCGTAAGGCGATCGGGCCGATGCGCTGAATCTGCGAGGGGTGGGTCGCGACGACCCACCCCTTGATCTTGGTGTGCCAGGCATGGCGTTTGACTTGGAGGTGCAAGTCCTCTGGGGACCTTGACGGCAGGAACCCCTAGCCGAACAGCAAGGGCGTCGCCGCGAGGCGGGGTCTGAAGGAAGCTGTAAGCAAAGCTCCGGCCCGAGGGACACGAATCGCATATGAGGCGTCCGTCGAGGGGCGAGCGGGCCAGAGTACGCAAAGCCCGATGCCATCCGGACTCGAACGGGCGTAGATGCGGCGGGTATATGGAGCGAAAGCCAAACGCCTTACCCTGGGAGGTCTGCCCATCTGCCGACGAGGCTAGCCGGCGTCGCGAGGCGCGGTGACGGATGGGCAGAAGTCAGCCGAGGCCATAATAGCCGCTGGACACGGCGGTGAAGGGCCGAACACGAGGAGTCGAACCGGAATCGTAACGTTCGATGCGTGAAGCAGGCGCAGGCAAGAGGGCTGAGAGGCCCGAGCGGGCCGGGAAGGCAGGCGACGGAATCGCCGAGGATACCGGTCATGCGCGTCAAGCACGCACGGCATGTGACGGACAAGCCGGGGCCGAGGCTCCGATGCTCATCGATCAGGTCGTGTCTCGTGAGAACCTGATCCGCGCGTACGAAAGAGTGGTACGCAACCAAGGGGCAGCGGGCGTGGACGGGATGACCGTCGACGACCTGATGCCGTATTGCCGGGAACACGGGTCCCGCATTCGGGAGGCACTGCTCACCGGGACGTATCAACCTGAGCCGGTCCGGAAGGTCGAGATACCGAAGCCGGGCGGTAAAGGGATGCGGACGTTGGGCATACCGACCGTGCTGGATCGCCTGATCCAGCAGGCCTTACTCCAAGTTCTCCAACCGATCTTCGACCCGACGTTCTCGGATGCGAGCTTCGGCTTTCGTCCGGGACGGAGCACGCACCAGGCGGTGCGGCGTGCCCGCGATCACATCGCGGCGGGTTATCGGTGGACGGTGGACATGGACCTGGAGAAGTTCTTCGACCGTGTGAACCACGACGTGCTGATGTCGCGTGTAGCTCGCCGGGTGAAGGACAAGAAGGTGTTGCTCTTGATTCGCCGCTTCTTGCAGGCGGGGATGATGGAAGGCGGGCTCGTGTCGCCCCGGGCCGAGGGGACGCCGCAAGGTGGACCGCTGTCGCCGCTGCTCAGTAACATCCTGCTCGATGAGTTGGATAAAGAACTGGAACGGCGAGGCCATCGGTTCGTGCGTTACGCGGATGACTGTGCGCCACGACGGCGCGGAAAGGAGGCCGTCATGTAGAGGCCGACTTGAAGCAGCCTTGCTGCGCAAGAGATGAGGGTGGGCCCCTCGGACTCGGGGTGCAGGCCCAGGGTCCAAACCACCGGATGCTGCTTTGGTCCAATGGCCGGGGTGGTGAGCGAGCCGGAAAAGGCGGGACAAACCCGTCAGGTGCGTGCTGGGAAGACGAACGTGAGTGAACCGCTGGCAACGTGTCGAAAGCGTAGGGACGTCATCGAAACCGGGCTCCAGTCGTTGGTCCGGGATCAAGCTCGGGGGATGCCTGCTGACTGCCCGAGTGATGACCGGCACCAAGGCGGCGTGAGCCCAGCGCAGGCTCTTGTGCGGAACATGGGAACCTCTCGCCTCGATGCTAAGGAAGAACTCCAAGCGGAAGACCCGTGAGGAGCCGAGTACCGATGCGAGGCGAAGGGACGGACGGGCCCGTAGTAGCGATGAAGCCCGGTAACGCGGGCGGAGCGAAGGGGTCCGACTCTCCGGCCGAAGACGCTGGCCAACCAGCGATGGGAGGAGCCGGTGCCTGAAGCGAAGCCTTACAACATTCCGAAGCAACTCGTTTGGGAAGCGTACCGACGGGTGAAGGCGAACCGCGGTGCCGCGGGGGTGGACGGCGAGTCGTTGACGGCATTCGAGAAGAACCTGAAGGACAACCTTTATAAGGTCTGGAACCGGATGTCGTCGGGCTCGTACTTCCCGCCGCCCGTGCGGCTCGTCGAGATACCGAAGGACAACGGCGGCATGCGTCCGCTGGGCATCCCCACCGTGGCCGACAGGGTGGCGCAGACGGTCGTGAAGATGGTTCTGGAGCCTCTGGTGGAGCCGGTGTTCCACGAGGACTCCTATGGCTATCGACCCGGCAGGTCGGCGCTCGATGCGGTGGGGACTACGCGGAAACGATGCTGGGAGACTGACTGGGTCATCGACCTGGATATCAGAGCCTTCTTTGATTCCATTCCGCATGACCTGGTCGAGCGTGCCGTGGCACACCACGCGGATCTGCCGTGGGTCCGGCTGTACATTGCGCGGTGGCTTCGTGCTCCCGTGCAGTGGCCAGACGGTGCCCTGGGGGAGCGGACGAAGGGCACGCCGCAAGGCGGGGTCATCAGTCCGCTGTTGGCCAACCTCTTCCTGCACTATGCGTTTGATCTCTGGATGCGCCGGACCTTCCCGCGTGTCCGGTTTGAGCGCTATGCGGACGATACCATCGTCCACTGTAGGAGTGAGCGACAGGCCCGCGCGGTGCTGGCAGCCATACGGGGTCGGTTCGAGCAGTGCGGATTGGAGCTTCATCCCACGAAGACCAGAATCGTGTACTGTAAGGACGACGACCGGCCCGGGATGTTCGAACACATCAGGTTCGACTTCCTCGGGTACACCTTCCAACCTCGGCGTGCGAAGAATCGCTGGGGGAAGCACTTCGTGAGTTTCCTGCCGGCGATCAGCACCCGAGCCGCCAAGGCGATCCGCCAGGCCATCCGCCAGTGGCAGATGGCGTCCACCAGGAACAACCAGCGCCTGGAGGATTTGGCGCGACTCACCAACCCGGTGGTGCGTGGCTGGATGAACTATTACGGTCGGTTTTACCGGTCGAAGTGTGTTCAAGTCCTTCGCCATCTCAACGTAGCCCTCGCTGCCTGGGCGCAACGGAAGTACAAACGGTTTCGACGACGAGAGCGTGCGTCGATGCATTGGCTGGGACGCATCGCGCGACGGGACCCCAAGCTGTTTGTCCTGTGGGAACTCGGCGTGAGACCGGAGGCTGGAGGGTAAGAGCCGGATGAGGCGAGAGTTTCACGTCCGGTTCTGTGAGGGCGGAGGGGTGAGATTCCCCTCCGCTACTCGACGTGCGCCACGACGGCGCGGAAAGGAGGCCGTCATGTAGAGGCCGACTTGAAGCAGCCTTGCTGCGCAAGAGATGAGGGTGGGCCCCTCGGACTCGGGGTGCAGGCCCAGGGTCCAAACCACCGGATGCTGCTTTGGTCCAATGGCCGGGGTGGTGAGCGAGCCGGAAAAGGCGGGACAAACCCGTCAGGTGCGTGCTGGGAAGACGAACGTGAGTGAACCGCTGGCAACGTGTCGAAAGCGTAGGGACGTCATCGAAACCGGGCTCCAGTCGTTGGTCCGGGATCAAGCTCGGGGGATGCCTGCTGACTGCCCGAGTGATGACCGGCACCAAGGCGGCGTGAGCCCAGCGCAGGCTCTTGTGCGGAACATGGGAACCTCTCGCCTCGATGCTAAGGAAGAACTCCAAGCGGAAGACCCGTGAGGAGCCGAGTACCGATGCGAGGCGAAGGGACGGACGGGCCCGTAGTAGCGATGAAGCCCGGTAACGCGGGCGGAGCGAAGGGGTCCGACTCTCCGGCCGAAGACGCTGGCCAACCAGCGATGGGAGGAGCCGGTGCCTGAAGCGAAGCCTTACAACATTCCGAAGCAACTCGTTTGGGAAGCGTACCGACGGGTGAAGGCGAACCGCGGTGCCGCGGGGGTGGACGGCGAGTCGTTGACGGCATTCGAGAAGAACCTGAAGGACAACCTTTATAAGGTCTGGAACCGGATGTCGTCGGGCTCGTACTTCCCGCCGCCCGTGCGGCTCGTCGAGATACCGAAGGACAACGGCGGCATGCGTCCGCTGGGCATCCCCACCGTGGCCGACAGGGTGGCGCAGACGGTCGTGAAGATGGTTCTGGAGCCTCTGGTGGAGCCGGTGTTCCACGAGGACTCCTATGGCTATCGACCCGGCAGGTCGGCGCTCGATGCGGTGGGGACTACGCGGAAACGATGCTGGGAGACTGACTGGGTCATCGACCTGGATATCAGAGCCTTCTTTGATTCCATTCCGCATGACCTGGTCGAGCGTGCCGTGGCACACCACGCGGATCTGCCGTGGGTCCGGCTGTACATTGCGCGGTGGCTTCGTGCTCCCGTGCAGTGGCCAGACGGTGCCCTGGGGGAGCGGACGAAGGGCACGCCGCAAGGCGGGGTCATCAGTCCGCTGTTGGCCAACCTCTTCCTGCACTATGCGTTTGATCTCTGGATGCGCCGGACCTTCCCGCGTGTCCGGTTTGAGCGCTATGCGGACGATACCATCGTCCACTGTAGGAGTGAGCGACAGGCCCGCGCGGTGCTGGCAGCCATACGGGGTCGGTTCGAGCAGTGCGGATTGGAGCTTCATCCCACGAAGACCAGAATCGTGTACTGTAAGGACGACGACCGGCCCGGGATGTTCGAACACATCAGGTTCGACTTCCTCGGGTACACCTTCCAACCTCGGCGTGCGAAGAATCGCTGGGGGAAGCACTTCGTGAGTTTCCTGCCGGCGATCAGCACCCGAGCCGCCAAGGCGATCCGCCAGGCCATCCGCCAGTGGCAGATGGCGTCCACCAGGAACAACCAGCGCCTGGAGGATTTGGCGCGACTCACCAACCCGGTGGTGCGTGGCTGGATGAACTATTACGGTCGGTTTTACCGGTCGAAGTGTGTTCAAGTCCTTCGCCATCTCAACGTAGCCCTCGCTGCCTGGGCGCAACGGAAGTACAAACGGTTTCGACGACGAGAGCGTGCGTCGATGCATTGGCTGGGACGCATCGCGCGACGGGACCCCAAGCTGTTTGTCCTGTGGGAACTCGGCGTGAGACCGGAGGCTGGAGGGTAAGAGCCGGATGAGGCGAGAGTTTCACGTCCGGTTCTGTGAGGGCGGAGGGGTGAGATTCCCCTCCGCTACTCGACGTAACATCTACGTACGGTCAAAACGTGCGGGCGAACGGGTGCTCGACTCGGTGGAACGGTTCGTGACGAAGCGACTGCGTCTTCGCGTGAACCGTGACAAGAGCGCGGTGGACCGGCCCTGGAACCG